>R26__coassemble_380_pt1 | contig 27979 bp, 26 predicted proteins | sample R26__metabat2_high_PE_047 | metagenome-assembled genome bin R26
GGAATCCCTTACTACGTCCGAAGGACGAATAATTGTGCATTGTTAATTGTTAATTGTTCATTTGGGCTTTGCCCATTGTCCCCTCTGTCACGTTCCTGCTCTCCGTTGCCTCCACTACCAAACCAAAACCGTCTTCGTATTTTTCACATTCACCGCAGGTGAATAATTCATATCGTCGAAGACGATAATTCATATTGAGTCGCTTGCGGCTCAATAATTCATATTGCCAAAGGCAATAATTCATTTCAGTTTCTTCTCCATCCACAGCAGATCATACCATCTGTCAAACTTCTTCCCCACGCCCTTCATCCAGGCCACCTGCTCATACCCTTCCTTCTCATGGAACCGCACGCTGTCATGGGTCAGGTACTCGTCTTCCTCCTCGCAGTATCCGATGCCCGCCAGCAGGGTCACGATTCCCCGCTCCCGCAGTCTCTCTTCCAGCGCCCGGTACAGCAGCTTCCCCGCACCGCACCTGCGGCATTCATGATCCACATAGATCGACGTGGTCACGGTCCAGTTGTAGGCGTCCCGCGGGCTGTAACGCCCGGCATAAACATACCCGATAATTCTTCCCGCCTTCTCGCAGACCAGGTAGGGATATTTCGCGCTGATCTTCCGGACCCGTTCCCTGAACTCCTCCGCGGTCGGCGCTGTATACTCAAACGAAACCGCCGTGTTTTCCACATAATAGGCGTAAATCTCCGCCAGTCTTTCCGCGTCTTCCTCCCGGACGGCGCGGATTGTCATTTCATTTTCCATTTTTACTGCCTCTCACTGATTATTTTTTCAAGCACCGCCACCGCGTTGGCCACCATCTGCGGGCAGCGCTCCTCAAAAAGCTTCTTTTCCCTTGCCTGCTGTTTTCCCTCCGGGGTGGAGATATCGTATCCGAGAATGTCTTTGCACACGCAGGATCCGCAGGCTTCCGCGAAGCCCAGCGTCATCCGGTCTGTCACCTCGTTGGAGTCCTCCCGGCTGTCCTTGTCCGCCAGATCATGCTGCCCGTACAGGGAGCCCAGCACCATCAGCGCGCCGGTGCAGGCGCCGCACACTTCTCCCCGGCGCATCCCTCCGCCGAAACAGGATCCGAGCTTCAGCGCCTGTTCTTCTGTCAGGCCGCATTCCTCCGCGTAGGAGGCCAGCACCGCCTGGGAGCAGTGGAACCCGTCCCGGAAGTATTTCACCGCTTTTTCCTGCCGCGTCATTTCTTTATCTCCGCCTCCCGGCAGGCCTCGTTGTAAATCCGCAGCGCTTCCAGCACCTGCTGTCGCCTGTCCTCCGATATATAGGAAAAGACCTCCCTGAACTTTGCGTCCATATCGTTTTCGATCTTTTCAAACCTGGCCTGTCCTTTTTCCGTCAGGGTCAGCACCACGCTGCGGCGGTCCGTCTTCGACGGTTCCCTGTTCACATATTCCTTCTGAACAAGTTCCTCCACACCCCTGCTGATGCTGCTTTTATCCAGGCCTACCGCTTCCGCCAGTTCTTTCACGCAGATGCCCGGTTTCCGGCCGATCTCCACGATCAGGAAGCACTGGGATTCATTGATGCCGCACTGGCAGCAGTCGGACTGATTCAGGGCCGCCAGATGGCATTCCAGCTCCCTGGTATATTCCCGGAAAAGCTTTACCTCTTTCATGCGTTCCCCTCCTTATGGCTGTCATCATATTCATTATAGTTGCGTTTGTCAACTATTTATTTTTGCAACTTTTGTTTTTCTTCCGTTCCTTCCGTTTTCTTTTATATGCCGGGATTGAAGCCCCGGCTTCTCCCGTTGTATTGTTGAATAGTCATAAAGGAGGCCGTATAGATGAAAAAGCAGTTCGTCACTCTTGCCCTGCTGATTCTTGCCCTGTTCGCAGTCTGTGTATGCGCCGCCAGTGCAGAAGAGCCGCTCCCCGCAAAGATCAGCGAATTCTTCAGCGACAGCTCCTTCGCGGATGCGGAGATTATCGGCACCGCCCGCTGGAACACCGGCTGGTTCGTCCTCGTGCGGAAAGGCGGCAGCAATATCGTTTACAGCTTCGCCCCTTCGGAAAACGGCTGGAAGAACGACTTCTCCGCTGCCAAGGGCGTACCTCAGGGCGACGTCCGGATGTTCGTCACCGATTCCATTGACGAATATATGGCGCAGCAGTCCTATAAAGGCCCCTTCCTGGTCTTTGAGCAATACAGTGCCGCCGAAAAATCCGTGACGCTGTTCGCCGCCTATCAGCATAATTCCTCCGGCCAGTGGAACCTGATCCGCCTCTTCGGCGGCGGTTTTGACCATATGGTGCTGCAGAAAGGCGTCATCACCTATTACAGGGACGCGACGCTGAGCGAGGTTGCCGGCACAGCGAAAGGAACCTTCCAGCGGAACCTGCGCTATGTGAACCTTTCTTCCCTGCCTCAGACCTATAAAAAGGCTGCCAGCAGCCTGACCAAGCCTCCGGTACTCCCCGAAGGTTCCGAACTCGTCGCAACGGACATCCAGTTTGAAGGCGGAAAGAAGTATTCCGTTTATTCCGCGCCGGATAAAACCTCCCTGCGCAGCAGCAACGGCAAGGCCGCGGTTTCCACCAACGGCTGGATCCAGGTTTTCGGCAAGGAAAACAACTGGATTCTGATCCAGTATTCCATCGACAAGGATCATTACCGTTTCGGCTATATCGACGCGGCCTCCCTGCCGAAAAAGGCTAAGGTGGCGGATCTTGCCTTTGACCGGTATAATGCCGCCGTCAGCGAAAACGTCAGCGTAACGGATGACCCGCTCTTCTCCCGCAGCGAAATCGCGTCTCTTAAAGGCGGTGAAAACGTAATCCTTCTGTCTAAGATGGGTAATTGGGCCTATATCGAAGTTCCCGGCTGTCGCGGTTTTGTTCCCTGGTCTTCCCTTTCCATCTCTTCGGCGGCTGTTGAAGGCTTTAACATCTTTACCGGCAAAGACGGCAGGCAGTACGACATGTTTGAAATCCAAAAATTGTTGTACGACGACGCTCATCACGTATACGCCGTTTCCGGTCAATACGAACGCTTTGTGGAGGATAATGAATGCTATGAGGGCGACCTGACCGGTGAGGTCGTAACCTATAACCTCGCGCCGGATTTCCGCGCGGAGATGCAGAGCCCCACGGATCCCGATCCCGACGCTTATGTTTCCGTCACGGATCTGTATACCTGGTATATCGACGCTTATCTGGAGGGAAAAGCCCCCGAAGGCGGAAACCTGGTCTTCTCCTGTGACCTAACGGATGCGCAGGCGGAAACCACCCCTGTCGACTTCTGGTTCGTCACCACTTATATCCGCCTCAACGACAAAAACGAAATCGAATACATGAAATCCTGTTATGTTCCCTGGGGCTGAATGTAAAAAGCCTGCTTTCCCTTCCGGAAGCAGGCTTTTTCTTTCCCCAGGCCGTATCAAGCCCCACATGTCCAGCACTCATCAGGCAATGCAGGAATGTGACTGGGGGACAGACATATCCGTCACGGCCGTCAGGCTGTGACCGTAAGTCTGTCCCCTCTGTCACATTTCTGCTATCCATAACCTCCACGTTATAGTGTCATTCCGACCGGAACGAAGTGGAGTGGAGGAATCCCTTACTACGTCCGAAGGGGAGCGAAGGAAGCGGTGACCCAGTGGGTCATTTGCCGAAGGCAAAAGCGACCTGAACGAGTCACACGAAACGAGCATCGAGTCCGTTCCAAGGACGAGAGGCGACGATTGAGGGTGCGGATGCATAATTGTGCATTGTTAATTGTTAATTGTTCATTGTTAATTTGTCATCGCTATATCGATGACATTGTATTGCCAAAGGCAATAATTCATTCCCCTGTCCCGCCGCAGCGGATAATTCTGAATTCTGAATTCTGAATTCTGAATTCTTCATTTCCCTTTATACAGTTCCAGCATCTGCCGGATCCGTCCCGCCGGCTTCAGCAGATCATTCAGCGTTTCGCCCCGGTTGGCCGTATCAATCAGCGCAGCGATATACCGGTCCATGGTCACGGAGAAATACCATTTCCGCTCCTTCAGTTCCGGCTTCTGCCACACCAGGTTCGTGGTAAAGATCCGGTCGAACCATCCGTCTTCATACGCCTTGTCAAACTTGTCCAGCCCGCTGGTGAACAGCCCGAAAGTCGAGAAAATGAACACCCGTTTTGCACCCATCTCCTTCAGCTGCCTGCCCGTGTCCAGCATGCTGCCGCCGGAGGCAATCATATCGTCTATCACAATCACATCCTTGCCTTCCACGGAGGTGCCGCAGAAGTCATGCGCCACCACCGGGTTGGAGCCGTTCACAATCCGGGTATAATCCCGTCTCTTGTAGAACATCCCGATGTTCACCCCGAACAGCGAGGCCAGGAACACCACCCTGCCCGTCGCCCCTTCATCCGGCGCGATGAACATCATGTGTTCGCTGTCAATCTTCAGGTCTTCGTATTCCGTCAGGAAGGCCTGGGTAAACTGCAGTGCGGGAGACACGTTCTCCATGCCCATCAGCGGCACAACGTTCTGGATCCGCGGATCGTGCGCGTCAAAGGTGATCAGGCTGTGCACGCCCATGTTTTCCAGTTCCCGCAGCATCACGGCGCAGTCCAGGGATTCTCGGGTGGTTTTCCGGTGCTGCCGTCCCTCATACAGGAAGGGCATGATCACATTGATCCGGTCCGCCTTGCCGCTGCAGGCCGCAATCGCCCGCTTCAGGTCCTGGTAATGGTCGTCTGGGGACATGCGGTTGGTCTCCCCGAACATCTTATAGGTCAGGGAGGTATTGCACACGTCCAGCAGGATATAGATATCCCTGTCCCGCACAGACTCCTTCATGATGCATTTCCCTTCCCCGCTGCTGAAGCGCGGGCATTCCACGGGAATCAGGAAATGCTCCCCGCCCCGCCATTCCGACAGGATCTGGTCCACCCTGACCCCGATCTTTTCCGCTGAATTGAGAACAACCAGCCCGATCTTTCCGCGCACCGGCACTCATTCCTTTCCGTACAGCCATTTCTTCAGTTTTGATTCACTTTTTCCCGTTTTTTCTAATCATATCACGCTCTTCTTTTCCTGTAAATGGACACTGGGGACAGTCCCGGGTGTCCGCTTCATCGGCTGCTTTTTCTTCTCATTTTCCAAATTGATGATTGTATTCGCGGATTTCTCCCCTATAATGGACTTATCAGAAAATGGACACCGGGGACAGTCCCCGGTCTCCGCCCGGAAAGGAAAACGTTATGAAAAAGACCAGTCTGAAAAAATACACAGATTTCCTGGTGAAGGAAACCGAAACGCTCCTGAACATCGATTCCCCCACGGGCTATACAGAAAATGCCGCCGCGTGGGTATTGGATGAATTTACGAAACTCGGCTTCGAAGCAAAGCTGACCAACAAGGGCGGCGTCCTTGTTTCCTTTGGCGGCAGCGATAAGGAAAACGGCCTGCTTCTGGAGGCGCATGTTGATACCCTCGGGGGCATGGTCGCGGAAATCAAAGGGAACGGCCGTCTCCGTCTCACCAATCTGGGCGGCATGAACCCTAACAACGCTGAAACAGAGAACGTTCGTGTGGTGACCAAATTCAACGGTATCTATGAGGGAACCTTTCAGCTCTGCAACGCTTCCATCCATGTGAACGGCGAGTATAACAACATCAAGCGCGACTGGGATACCTGTGAGGTTGTCCTGGATGAGGATGTGAAGAAAAAAGAAGATACGGAAAAGCTCGGCATCGCTGTCGGCGACATCGTATGCTTTGAACCCAATGTCCGGATTACAAAATCCGGCTACATCAAGTCCCGTTTCCTCGATGATAAACTGAGCGTCGGTATTCTTCTCGGCCTGGCAAAATACATCCGGGATGAAAAGGTTGTGCCGAAGCGTGCGCTCTATGCTCACATCACCGTGTTTGAAGAAGTCGGTCACGGCGGATGCGGCAACGTTCCGGAAGGCTGCACCGAAGCCGTTTCCGTGGATATGGGCTGCGTTGGCGAAGGCCTGCAGTGCATGGAAAAGCAGGTCTCCATCTGTGCCAAGGACAGCGGCGGCCCTTACAGCTATCCGGTTGTCAAAGGGCTCATTGAAGCTGCCAAAGCCAGCGGTGCGGATTATGCGGTGGATATCTATCCCCATTACGGAAGCGACGTGGAAGCGACGCTCGGAGCCGGAAACGATCTCCGTCACGGCCTGATCGGCGCCGGGGTATACGCCTCCCACGGTTATGAAAGAAGCCACCGGGACGGCGCGGAAAACGTGCTGCGTCTGCTGGTTGCCTACGCATTGTCATAAAATGGACACTGGGGACAGTCCCGGGTGTCCACTCTGAAGGAGTGTAATGCGATGTTTTACAAAAACCTCAGCAGGCTCCTGAGCCTGGTCCTGCTCACCATGATGCTGGCGCCCGCCGCCGGCCTGTCCGAAGGAGTGTCGCAAATGGAGATACCGATCACCGCTATCCAGCCTGTCCGCATCGGCCAGGCGGAAAACGCTGAGGCCGCCACCGGCTGCACTGTCCTGATCGCTGAAAACGGCATGGCCGCCGGCCTGGATGTCCGCGGCGGAGGCCCCGCCTCCCGTGAAAGCCAGCTGCTCAATCCCCTCATGGCCGCCCAGACCATCCATGCGGTGGTGCTTTCCGGCGGCAGCGCCTACGGTCTGGGCACTGCCAACGGCGTTATGCAGTACCTGGAGGAGAAAGGCTTCGGCTATGATACCGGCTTTGCCCTGGTGCCGCTGGTAGCGCAGGCGGATATCTACGATCTTTCCGTAGGCGATCCGAAGGTGCGCCCCGACGCCGCCATGGGATATGAAGCGGCTAAGAATGCCTTTGAGAATCCGAATTACCGGGACGGGAACTACGGGGTCGGCTGCGGCGCGACTGTCGGCAAGATCGCCGGCATGGAAACCTGCATGAAGTCCGGCGTCGGCAGCTATGCCATCCAGATCGGAGAGCTTCAGATCGGCGCCGTTGTGGTCGTCAACGCCCTGGGCGATGTGTTCAACTGGAAAACCGGTGAACAGGTTGCCGGTCTGCTGACGGAGGATAAACAGGCCCTGCGCAGCACCGCCGAATACATGAAGCAGTCCATCCAGGCCGTGGAGAACAAGTTCACCGGCAACACCACCCTGGCCGTGATCATCACCAACGCGAAGTTCAGCAAAACCCAGCTGTGCAAGATCGCCGGCATGGGACAAGACGGCATGGCCCGCGCCATCCGTCCGGTACACACCTCCGCCGACGGCGACAGCGTCTTCGCCCTCTCCGTGGGCGACGTGGAGGCTGACCAGGACCTGGTCGGCATCCTGGGCGCGGAAGTCGTCAGCGAGGCCATTCTCCGCGCCGTGCAGAACGCTGAATCCGCCTACGGTTATCCTGCCGCGTCAAGCCTGAAATAATCTCATTCAATCAAAAAAGATCCTGCTTCATCAGCAGGATCTTTTTTAACCTCAACATTCGCCGCAGGCGAATAATTCATATCGTCGAAGACGATAATTCATATTGAGTCGCTCGCGGCTCAATAATTCATATTGCTGCAGGCAATAATTCATTCATAGCCTGTCAGGGCTGCAGCCCCTTGTGCATTTCCGTAATCATCGGCCAGTCGTTGTCGATGCTGTCGCCGTGCACCTGCCACACGATCAGGCCGCCCAGGCCCTTTTCCTTGATGTAATCCAGCTTGGCCTGCAGGGATTCGGCGCTGTCATAGGTGATGAAATCGAGATATTCAGCCGCGTTCGGATCATCGTTCCACAGCCAGGCTGCGCCCTTTTCCGCGTCATAGTCCTTGTGCCATCCGGGAGTGCCTTCCGGAACCGCCGCCTGTTCGATCGTCACGATGTCGTGCCATTCCATATCTGCAATCGCGTCCCCGGGAGCGCCCACGGTCTCCTCCGCCGCCTCCCGCATCTTCCAGCCATGGCTGTACAGCGGGGAACCGATGGTGATCTTTTCCGCCGGCACGCCCTGCTCCAGCAGGTACTTCACCGCTGTATCCGCGGAAACTTCGCCCAGCAGCGCCGTGTGATGGCCCGTGTTCTCTTCCCAGGAGCCGGCCATGTCATAGGTCATCAGATTGATCTTGTCCACATAGGGATGCAGGGAGGCATAATCCTGCTTGCTCAGGGACCAGCCGACAGAGGCGCCCGCGCACACGGTCAGCACCTTGTTCCCGGCGCCGAAGTGCTCGTCCAGCGCTTCCCGCAGTTCCTTCAGCAGCAGCGTGTAGTTGGTCCAGTCATCGCCCACCACCGGGCATCCTTCATCGTTTTCATCCTCAGGTTCCCGTTCCACGCCGGGATACTCCCAGTCGATGTCCAGGCCGGACAGGAAGGGATATTCGTCCAGGGTGTCCAGGCAGCTCTTGATGAAGGATCCGCGGCTTTCCGCCGTCAGCGCCATCTCGGAGAAATGGCCGGAGTCGGTCCATCCGCCGATGGAGATCAGGATCTGCTTGTCCGGATACTTTTCCGCGGCTGCCGCGTACTGCGGGAAATGCGCCACGGCGTTGTCCGGGTCCGTATCCGCCCAGGGGTCGGTGGAAACCACGGCGAAGCCGCCGTCCTGGGGAACCACTTCCCAGAAGGCGTGGTTCACGCAGTCAATCCGGTCCCAGGGCAGGTTCGTCACGTCCTGCCGGGCGTCGGAATAGATGTTCCAGTTCGGGAAGTATACCGTCACGCCGGGTCCTTTCTTCGCTGTCTCCGCAGCGGCTGCGCCCAGGAAAAGGGCAAGGGTCAGGGAAAGAGTCAGTAACACGCAAATCAGCTTTTTCATTTTGAGCCCTCCAAATGTAATAGTTTTCCCTTGTTGGGCTCATTCTAACACTGAACCATTTGACTGTAATTGACTCGCTTTGTGCTGTTGTTGTCAGTTGTTGTGCTGTTATACCGTTTCCGGTTTCTGCCACCGGAGATGTAACCGTTTGCGTTTTCCGGTCCCTCTTTTATTTCCGGAATATCCGTACCAGCACGCCGCCCGGGATTCCCTCCACGGTCGCCCCCAGGTCCGCTGTTTCCCAGTCCTTCAGCAGAGGGCTGTCGGTCACAATCCGGGGCGTAAACCCATTCTCCCAGCTGCCCTGGTTTTCAATAAAGATCCGGCATGCGTTACCCGCCGCGTCCTGGCCTTCCAGCATATAGCGGGCGGAAAGCCTGGTCTTGCCGTCCTGCCCGATCCGCTGCGTGTCCACGCCGGTGCCCACGGTCTTGCCCCGGAAATACGGCCCCTCCGTGGTCCCCGTGAAGGGAATCATCACAACGGTGGTTTCCTGTCCCCTGACGGAGACGGCCTCGCCGCATTCCACCCGGATTTCCATCAGCAGTTCTTCCATGGTTTTCTCTCCTTTTCCGGCGGTCCTTACGCCTCCGGCGCCTCACCGTTTTCAATCCTGGTGATCATATCGATCCGCCGCTGGTGCCGGCCGCCCTCGAATTCCGCGGTCAGCCAGGCACGGGCGATCATCTTCGCCTTCTCCGTGCCCACCACCAGGGCGCCCATGGTCAGGATATTGCTGTTGTTGTGCCGCTTGCTCATTTCGGCGCTGTATACGTCGCTGCAGGTGCACACGCGGATCCCCTTCACCTTTCCGGCCGCGATGCTGATGCCCATGCCGGTGCCGCACAGCAGGATCCCCCGGTCGCATTCCCCGTCGGCCACGGCTTTGGCCGCCCGGTAGCCGTAGACCGGATAGTCGTCCTGGCTGTTCACGTCATAAGTGCCGAAATCCTTCCATTCCAGCCCCATCTCTTCCAGCAGCTTCTTCAGTTCCTCTTTCAGGGCGATTCCGTGATGGTCGCAGGCCAGCGCAATCATACCGTATGCACCTCCGTTTTGCCGCTCAGTAAATCAGGGATTTTCCGGAGCCGTAATCCACCACTTCCGCCGGAATCCGGTACGTGTTCCCTTCCGGGTCCGTCAGGATGACATCCGCAGGTTTGTTCACGTCCCTGACTTCCACCCGGCAGTTGGTGGAGATAACCCCATTCCCGGGAGTAATCGTCACGGTTCCGTTCTCCGGATCCTCCAGCTGCGCGGTCCATTCCTCCGTCACGGGATACTTTTCGGGATCCAGGGGGAAACTGACCGCATAGGTGGTTCCGGTGCCGTTCCGGAAGGCCAGGAACAGGCTCACCGCCAGCACCAGCACCGCGATCCCCGCGGCAATGAGCCGGGCCGGCTTCTGCCGCAGAATGAACAGGATCAGCACCGGCACCGCGCTGTAGCAGAAAAGCATAGCCAGCAGGTACCGCGGGAAGGTACCGGTCACCGTTTTCAGGTAGTCCGTTCCGATCCAGATCAGCGCCGCCAGCGCAACGGACAGGATCAGGCCGCTGAGAATATTCCCCTTCTTGATATACCAGGCGATGAAAGCGCCCGGCAGCGTTGCCGCCGTCCAGATGAACCAGTAGGGCCAGTAGTACCTGAACAGCCCGAAGCCCAGCCTGTTGAAGGGCACCTGAACCAGGTAAACCAGGGGTTGGGAGATCAGGAAGTAGACAAAGGTTTTCAGCGCGGCTTCCGCCGGCTTTTCGCAGTTGACCACCACGATAATCGCCAGGACGATCCACGCCTCAAAAGTCACGGCAATCTGATGAATGGAATTGTTGTCCGGAACCAGCAGGGCGATCAGACCGGTGATCACGCCGGAGATCACCGCAAAAATGATCAGCCGTTTCCACGTCATTCTGATTCCGCCGAAAAGTTTGCTCAGCATTTTGAACCCCTTTTCCCTGCAGTGCTGTCTGAAGTGATATGTTTCCCGGATTGTTATAATGATCTTACCAAAGCGCGGGTTTTCCGTCAAACTGAAAAAGGAGGCACGGAATGCTTCCGTGTCTCCTTCAGGCAGACTGCCGTTTATTTTTTGCTGTCGCCCGTCAGGCGGATAATCAGCTCCAGGATCCGCAGGTACAGCCAGAGCACCGTGAAGACCAGGCCGAAGGCGGCGCTCCACTCGTACTCCTTCGGATAGCCTTCCTTCACGCACTCGTCAATGGCGGAGAAGTCGCTGATCAGGAACAGGGAGGCCAGCAGAATGCCGAGCAGATCCAGGCCGATGGCCACTGCCGGATTCTGGAAAATCCCCTGGACGTAGGGACGGGTGAAGGGAATCAGGGAGCCCAGGAAGGTGATTACCCCGAACGCGATGGAGCCGATCACCAGGGAGTAAAGCACCGTACGGAATTTACCGCACACCCGGACCTTTCCGGAGGTGTACAGCCAGCTCATGCCAGCGACCACGGCCACGGTCAGCAGCAGTGCTTCCAGGCCCAGGTACTCAAAGCCCTTCAGCACCTTGAACACCAGGAAGGAAATCACGTAGCCCTGAGCGGCAGCATAGATGCTGCCGGTGACGGGAATGGTCTTCCGGACGAAGATACCCGCCATTTCCGCAACAAAACCGATCAGCAGCACCGCGCCCAGGATCGCGGTCTCGTTCAGCGTCAGGGTCACGGTGAACTTTTCGTAAAAGGTCAGGGTCTGCCATGCCGGCGCGTTCGCATATACTGCGGAAACCAGCAGCTGGGCAATCATTCCCAGCACCGTCAGTGCCAGGAAGATGCAAGTTTTCGCCGCGACGCCCGTGTAGGTGGCGGCGCCGTCCATCGTCCGGCCTTCCGCCTTGCTCAGGCGGCTCAGCACCGGATTGGGGCGGAGCAGGGTCCGGGAGGAAGTTTTATGTTCACGTGCGATGGTGGTCATGGTTCGTTTCTCCTTCTCTTTCATCATTCATTCGTTCAACACCTGTATATACGTTCCGGAAAATGGGCTGGCAGGTCACGGGCATAAATTTGTCCGTTTTCTTCTGAACAGATCCGGAGGACGCGGGTCAATGATCCCCCGGAAGAAAAAAACACCCGTACCGCTGATCGGTTGTAAAACAAGGGAAGCAGCCCCTCTCCGGCCTGCGCCCGGAAAAAAAGTGAAACAAACCGTACCCCCGCGGCGTTTTATATAGTGTAAAGACTAAACAAGGAGGTACACCCAACTTGAAGAAACTGACAAAAACCACCGCGTTACTCGTGCTGGCAACCCTGCTGATGCTCCTGCTCAGCAGCTGCGGCAGCGCACAGGATACAACCACTGTGTCCGCCGACCCCATGATGGCAGATGTTCTCTCCGCTGAGACCGAACCGGAAACCGTTCCTTCTGTGGAGACCGATTCTTCCCTGCCTGAACCGGAACTCATCCCCATGGCGGACAATGGCTCCTTCGGAGAAGAAACAGGAACCATTCCCGAACCGGAAACCGCGCCCGCGGCGCAGGACGCCGGCCGTCAGGACGGCGAGCGCTTCCAGGACTCAATCATGCTGGAGGGCATGCCGGAAGCCGTCTTCTACGAACATGTGAAAAATGACGTCATCGGCATCGAGCTGGATTATGACTATGAAAACTTTGAACGCCGCAGCGGTTCCGCCAGCGAGTGCTTCATTTCCAAGTATGACAATATCGACGCCCCCGAAAACTATCTGGAAATCTTCTACACCGAGGAAGACTCTGATTCCGCCGCGGCTTCCATCGCTGAAGGACTGTCCGCCAATTATGCCGCGAACAAGGAAGCCTTCACGCTGAAGAACGCCGGTGCCTGCACCCGCATCGATGCTTCCTCCACCCCGGACGGTCAGACGCCCGACCAGCTGCAGACGGTTTATATTATCCCGCTGCAGAAGGGCTGCGCCGTCGCCACCGCGCATTACTCCGCTGAAGCCGCGGAAGGCTTCGGCCACCGCTTTGCTGAAATCATGGATACCCTCACCGTCATGAGCAAGTAAGCCTCCGACCCCATAAAGAAGACAGGCGCCCCGAAAGGGGTGCCTGTTCTTTTGTTGCAGCATATTAAACAACATTCCTGAACGTTCCTGCTCTCCAACGCCTCACAACACATAAAGTAAAACGCCCAACTTTCCGTATGGAACTCCACAACGTAAAGATATCAGTGAAACACTATATAATTGTGCATTGTTCATTTGTCATCGCTCTGCGATGACGCTGCCGTCCCTGAACATTGAGAACTTCTCCATCGGATATTTCTCCAGGTTCTCCAGGATCTTCCGGTCGTCCGCCTTGTTCAGCAGCGCCTGCCGGTCCCGCAGCACCTGGGCTTCCGCCTGGTGCTTGGAGGGTCCGCCGATGCAGCCGCCGGGGCAGATCATGCCCTCGATGAAGTCCTCCTCCAGCTTTCCGGCCCTGAGCAGCATCAGGGCTTTTTTGCATTCGTCGCCGCCGGAGCACTGCCGCAGCCGGATGCCTTCCGTATCCTCTCCCATCTCCCGCATGGCCTGCAGCACCGCCGCCGCGACGCCGCCGCTGCCCGCGAACTGTTTGCCGAACAGGGAGGATTCCTGGTACTCCTCTTCCACCGGTTCAATTTTAATTTCCCGGGAATCCAGCATCGCCACAATTTCCCCGTAGGTCAGGGCGTAGTCCGGCCGGTCCGCGATGAACTCGTTCAGCGTCTCGCCCTTCTTGGCGATGCAGGGCCCGATGAACACCGTGACGCAGTCCGGATCCAGGCACTTCAGGTACCGGGATACGGCGACCATGGGGCTGACGGTATTGGACTTGTACAGTTCATATTCCTTGGGGAAATGGTGCCGCAGCATGGAGATGAACGCCGGGCAGCAGGAGGTGGTCATCTTCCGCCCTTCCTTCCGGGCCTCGATCCATTCGCGGGCTTCATAGGCCGCGGTCATATCGCCGCCCAGGCCCACCTCCACCATCTCCGCGAAGCCCAGCTTCTTCAGCGCCGCGCGGATGGCCGCCATGGTGATGCCGCTGCCGAACTGACCTTCCGTCGCCGGGGCGCACATGGCGATCACCAGCTTGCCTTCCCGGATCTTCCGGATGATCTGCGTCGCGTAGATTTTGGAACCCACCGCGCCGAAGGGACAGCTGTGGATGCAGTGGCCGCAGTGGATGCACTTTTCATCGTCGATATAGCAAAGGCCGTTCTCGCCGTAGGAAATGGCGTCCACCGGGCAGGCCTTCTTGCAGGGCCGGGTCATGTGGAGAATGGCGCCGTAGGGGCAGGATTTCGCGCACAGCCCGCAGGATTTGCACTTGGTTGGATCGATCTTCATCCGTGTGTCGCCGGGGCTGATCGCCCCGAAGCGGCAGGCGTTCAGACAGGCTTTGCCCAGGCAGAACCGGCAGATGTCCGTCACCAGGTAATCCTGGATCGGGCAGTCGTCGCAGGCGGCGGGGATCACCGCCACCACGTTCTTTGATTCGGAATTCACGTCCGGCGCCAGGCCCATGGCCAGCCGGATCCTGCCCCGGATAATCTCCCGTTCCTTATAGATGCAGCAGCGGTATTCCGGTTTGGGCCCGGGGATGAGCTTCTGCACCAGCTTTTCACAGCTTTCCGCGTTCAGGTCATCCTCCCAGGCCAGGCGGCACACCTCCCGCAGCACCAGGTGTTTCAGTTCCACAATCCCTTTGTCGTTGGTCACCATGGTTCTCTTCCTCCGTGCCTCCAATATTCGCCTCAGGCGAATAATTCATATTGCCGAAGGCAATAATTCATTCAGTGAGTGCCATCGCTGCGCGCTGCCGCTCACTGCCCGTACTTCCCGACCGCCTCGTCCACCGTCATTTCCCCGGTGCCGACCAGATACGCCGCGTTTCGCACCTGCACGGTCAGCGGGTCTGTGATCCCGATCATTTCCGGGGACAGCACCCGTTCCGCGGGCACCCGGCCGAAGGGCTCGTACACCGAGTCAAAGGACAGGTCCGTGGTCGGCGTCACCAGGCGCTTCACCGAAGCCATCTTGTTCAGTTTCTCCCGGGTGATCAGGAAGCGCATGAACTCGTTGGTCATCTCCAGGTTTTCACAGGTCTTGTTGACCGAGAACTCCACCGAGCAGCTGTCCACAAAATAGCCGCCGGCTTCGGACAGCGGAACGGGGGTGAAGGAATAGGTGAACGGCGCTTTGGAGAACGCCTCGGACTGGCTTTCCCGCTTTCCGGTGCCGGACACAGTGTCCCCGGTGCAGATCATCATGGGCACGTCGCCCTCAAAGAAGCGGAGAATCACCTGGGTATAGTTATCGCTGATCTTTCCGCATTCCTCCAGGTTGATATACCCTTTGTCGATCAGCTCCTTCATCCGCTCCAGGCCTCCGCGCATGCATTCGCCCGCGGCGGGGTCCATCGCATTCGCCGCCTGCAGCATTTCCGGATCCCCGGCCAGGGCGGCCACGACCTCCGGATACACCAGCGTGTTCATCAGGCAGCTGGAGGAATCCTTGCTGTAGCCCATCATCGGGCTCATGTATCCCTTGGTGAGGAATGCGTCGCAGACCGAGAGCAGCTCCTCCCGGGTGGAGGGGATCTTCAGACCTTCCTTTTCAAACAGGTCCTGGTTCACCAGCATACCGTAGTTCCGGGCGAAGACCGGCACCCGCAGCAGTTTCCCGTCCGCGTCATAGCTCAGCAGGCTCGGCCGGATGCAGCCCAGGTCCAGCTCCAGCGCGGGATCGGAAAGATCCTCCATGTGGTCCACAACCGTCTGGTACTTCTCATTTCCCATCATCCAGGGATAGGAGAAGAAGATATTGGGGGCGCTGCTGCTCTCCAGGATCGTTCCCAGGAGGTTGTTGTAGTCATCCGGCTTCAGGTAGCTCAGTTCCACGTTGGGATAGAACGCGTTGAAGCTGTCAAACTCCGCCTCCAGCGCCTCAAAGTTGGAATAGCTGCCGACCACCGTGATCTCGCAGCTGGTATCGGTATCCAGCTTCGGCTGAAAGCTTCCGGCGTCCGCCCGTGCCCCGGAAAGGAAGGCCGCCGGCGCAAGGATGAGCGCCAGGGCCAGGAAGGTGCAAAGCATTTTTCTCATTTTCTCTTTTCCTCCTTGATTCTGCGAATTTCCCTGATCACCAGTTTCAGGTCGATCGGTTTGGCGATATGTCCGTTCATGCCCGCCTTCATGCATTCCGCCACGTTTTCGGAGAAGGCGTCGGCTGTCATGGCAATGATGGGAATCGAGGCGGCCCATTTGTTTTCCAGCTTCCGGATGTGCCGCGTCGCGTCCAGGCCGTTCATTTCCGGCATCTGGATATCCATAAAGATGAGGTCGTAGGTTCCTTCTGCGGCCTGCGCCATTTTCTCCGCGCAGATACGTCCGTTTTCCGCCCGTTCGGACGTGATGCCGTACATCTCCAGCATGGCGGAGATGATCTCCCAGTTGATGTCGTTGTCCTCGGCGATCAGGATATGCATGCCGGCCAGGTCAGAGCAGTCGTCCTCCGGCTCCAGCGCCATCCCTTCCGTTCCGAGCAGCTCGTTGATTCGCTCATACAGCCCGGACCGGAACAGCGGTTTGCTGATGAACCCGTTCACCCCGGCCTCCTTCGCCGCCTCCTCCGCGTCGGACCAGTCGTAGGCGGAGGTCAGCAGGACCGGGACGGGCACGTCGATTTCCGCCCGTATGCGCCGTACGGTCTCGATGCCGTCCATCTCCGGCATCTTCCAGTCCAGGATCACCGCGCTGTAATCCCGTCCTTCCGCGTGCCTGAGGCGGATCATCTCCAGCGCCTGTGCGCCGCTTCCCGCCGTTTCCGTGTGAACGCCCAGGGATTCCAACGTATCCGCCGCGGTTTCCAGCTGGTCCGGATCGTCGTCCGCGACCAGGATATCCACGTTCTCGAAGCGCATATCCTCCCGTTGCTTTTCGGCTGCGGGAAGATCCAGGATTACGGTGAAGGTGGTGCCTTTCCCCTCTTCGCTCTGGCAGTCGATGGTGCCCTCCATCAGCTCCACCATCTGCCGGGTGATGGCCAGGCCCAGGCCCGTGCCCTGGATGCTGTTGACCCGGCTGTCCGTCTGGCGGGAGAAGGGCTGGTACATCTTCTCCAGGAATTCCGGCGTCATGCCGATGCCCGTGTCCGCCACGCAGTAGGTCAGCTTCACGCAGCCGGCCTTTTCGCTCTTTTCCTCCCGCAGGTCCACAGAGATGCGGCCGCCCGGCATGGTGTACTTGATGGCGTTTGAAAGAATATTGATATAAATCTGGTTCAGCCGCAGCTGGTCCGCGTACAGGTATTCGTGCTCAATTTGGTTGGTGCGGAAGCTGAATTCGATGTTCTTCTCCTTGATCATGGGCCGGGACAGGTTCATCAGGTTCTGCACGGTTTCCACCAGGGAGAAGGTCAGCGGGTTCAGGGTGATCTTTCCGCTCTCCACCTTGGAAATATCCAGGATGTCGTTGATCAGCGTCAGCAGGTGATTCCCGGCCAGGCTGATCTTCCGCAGGTTTTCCGACACCGCTTCCCTGTCTCCCGGGTTCTTTTCGGTAATCGCGGTCAGGCCGATGATCGCGTTCATCGGCGTGCGGATATCGTGGGACATGGTGGAAAGGAAATCGGTCTTGGCCTTGTTGGCGGCTTCCGCCTCCCGGGCCATGGCCCGCAGCTTTTTGTTGAAGGAATGCATGTACAGGTAGTCCAGCACCAGCAGGAGCAGCAGTCCGAAGGTAATCACCCCGATCAGGAGCCAGTCCTCCGTCACCCTGTTCAGGTCGGTGTCCGGGGCGGAGCTCAGCAGCACCCAGCCCTTGGTGGAGGTAATGGGCGTATGGGCTACCACGCATTCCCGGCCCTTGGAGTCCAGCATGGTGAAGGAGCCGGTTCCGGACAGGATATCCGAAAACAGCTGCTGCTGGGCCGGGACGCCCGTCTGGTTGTAGGATTTGTAGAATTCAAAGAAGCTGGCGTTCTTGAAGGAGCGCCCCTTGATGACATAGTTGCTTTCCGTGTCGATGATGGAGAAGTCCTCGTCCTCATACTCTTCCTGCGGGAACACCCACTTCGCCTTCAGCTCGGAGGTGGGAACGATGCGCAGCAGGTAGGCCTGCCGCTTCTCCCCGCTTTCCGCGTTCCGCACGGTGATCCGGTTGCAGAAGGCCAGGGACTGTTCCCCGTTCAGGGGGTTGGTATAGGTCCGGCTGACGTTGATTGCCATGCCCAGGTCCGCAATCCAGCTCGCGTCCCCCAGCAGATCCAGCCGTTTGTAGGAAACGGCGTAATCGTCCGCGGTGTTCAGCTTCGGTCGGGTGGAAAAGCCGTCCAGGGTTTCGGTGTCGATCAGGTGGGCGGAGATGGTGGGATTGACATGGGTGGCGCGAACATATTCCGCCGCCTCTTCCAGGGTCATCTCCCGGCTGTTGATATACTGGGCCCAGTTGTCGCAGATTCCCTGCTCTCCTTCCAGGTAGTTGCACGTCACCCGTTCCATGGCGATGGTCGAGTTGACCAAATGCTCCACCTGGTAGCGGAAGTTTTCCCTTTTCTGGTAATTGGAATACAGCACAATGAAGACCAGCATGGCAATCATCAGGGCGATATTCGCCATGACAATCCATGACCTTTTGAGACGGTTCATATCAAACAGTTCCTCCTGACAGGAATATCAGAACAAACGATTCTCTTCGGTTTGGAATAAACTCAATACGCGTTTCCCGCGGCCGTTCTCTCCCGGTTTGCTGTTTTTTTAACATCCGTTTTAACCTTTTCTCCGTTCCGAAATGCCGGAGATCCTTTTCTTCATTATATGTTCCAAGTCGTACAATGTCAAACGTACATGTCATTGCGTCACTGACTTATAAATCCAAAAGAAAAAGCTCCCTCAGGAGCTTTTTCTTCCACCATTCTTCATTCTTCATTTTTCATTCTTCATTACTTTTTGATCCACCCCGTCGCGCCCCGCAGGCCGACGATCAGCCAGTCCCCTTCGTCCTTCAGGATCGGCAGGGTGGTGTCGGCGTCCAGCAGGCCTACCTTCGGCGCGGTCACGTCGTTCCAGGCATAGACCGGGGTTGCTCCGGTGGTCCGGTACCAGGCCGGGTCGATCATCAGATACTCGGCGTTCACATAGCCGGCAATACCCGCGTCCTCGCTGTCGGAACGCATGATTTCCGCCCAGCCGTCCATCTGCTTCGTCACGATGATAAAATCGCTGTTCGTCAGCTCGTCGATGATGCCCGCGTCGCTCCGGGGAGCCTCCCGCAGGGTCAGTTTTTCGCACAGGATCGCAGCCCGCAGGCCGATCTGTCCTTCACCGTGGGGCGGGATAATCTCCGCCTGGGCGGCAACCGCAATCAGAAGCATGGCCAGGGCCAGTGCAAACAGAATCATTTTCTTCATACGCATATCAGTACCTCTTTCTGAACCGGCGGTCTGGCAGCGGGCTGCCGTGTTTCCGACCCGCCGCCCGCTGCGAACCGGTTCATCTATATATACGTATCAGAAAGCCGTTTTGTTCCTTTTTCTGTGTCTCAGCCCAGCGGCCGGGTCTCGATCACTTCATAGTACATGGGGGTATAGCCTTCCGGAGCGGTCTTCAGCAGCTCCGCCAGGATCTCCTCGTCGTCCACCTTTTTCAGCACCATCTTCGCCCCGTTGGTGGCGGTCATCAGCTGCGCGTCCGCGGCGGGCAGGGCGCCGTACATGGCCATCAGCTCGGAGCCGTTCTCGATGTTCGCCGTGGTCTGGTTCGGGTTGATGCCCAGCTGGACGTAGTACACGTCCCCGATCTTCTGCATGCCGTAGACAAAGTAGGCGATGTTCGGCGTGCCGTCCGGGTTCACAGAGGCCACGGCATAGAAGCCGGTGTAGGAGTTGACGGCGTTCATCAGCTCATCGCCGGTCAGCGCGCCGTAGTAATTGGCGACGGAAGCGGTGGTCACGGCGTCCGTGGTTTCCGCCGCGGCGCAGGCAACGGCCAGCAGAAGCACGCAGGCCAGCAGAACAGATATGTTTTTTTTCATGGGGATTCCTCCTTTATTATTTGTATGTATTTTACAGTACTTTTCCTTTTTTTGTCAATCTTTTCAATGCATTGAGCCTCTCTTTCCTCGTTGACCTCCCGATAGAAATCCGGTATAATGTCCCCGACCGGAACGGAAAAATTGGAAAACGCAGTCCCCACTGCCAGCTCCTTTTTTTCTGCGTAACAATATATGCGGGCCGGGAAAAAGCACCCCGCTGCGGCCCGCGGGACACAAAGGAGGAAAATGACGATGAAAAAACTGCTTGCGCTGCTGCTGGTTCTCTGCCTCACCCTCGCTGCTGCATCCGTTTTCGCGGAAGAGGTTTATGAGGAAGACGAAGAGTTCGGATATTATCCGGATGAGTATCCGGAATCCCTGGTTTATGTCAACACCTGGGTCGCCGAAGACGGCGATTGGCGCATCGAAGTATTCGCCGAGGACGGCGGCCTCAAGCCCATGATCGTCCACCGGCTGGGAGACAACAAGGAGGACGTCTGGGAATATGCCATGGCCCTCAATCCCGAAAAGACCGCGCTGACCGCGGTGCCCTTCGGCCTGCATTACCGCCAGGACACTGTTTCCGGCGACTGGGACGAAACCTACTATGAGGATGGGGACGCGGTGCTGACCATCACCGAGGAAGGGACCCTGCTCTGGGAGGACCTGAAGGAAGACGCCGGCAAAGGCCTGGAGTTTGAGCCCATCGGCAACTTCTACGGCGGCCGCTGGATGAAGGACGATATCGAGGTCATCTTCTATGACTGGTACGAAGGCCAGTACGATATCCGCTGCTATCAGTACGATGAGAACGGCAATATCCTGGCAGACGCCATCCTGAAGGGCGATTACGATCCCGAAACGGACACCGTCACCGCGGAAGGCTGCTTCGATCCGGACGAACCCTTCACCGTCACCTTCTCCTATGATGAGCACAACAACGTTGTCTGGACCCAGGACGGCGAAAGCACCACCCTGGAATACAGCTACAACACCGACAACGGCTGATCAGCCTCATCAGTCCCACCTCGCGCCGGCCCCGCCGGCGTTTTTTTATTTTGTCTTTTCATACACCCAACCGTTCACGTTCGGGAACCCAACAGGAACTCCATCGCCTCCACGTGTCATTTCGACCAAGGCGGCTTGCTGCCGCGTGGGGAGCGAGGGAAACGGTAGCCCAGTGGGCTATCCTGCGAAGCAGGAAGTAACCCGAACGAGTCAACCGAAACAAGCGGCGAGCGCGCTCCAAGCGCGAGAAGCGACGATTGAGGTTGCGGGGAAATCTCGTTCTCCTCCCCCGCCGCAGCGGATAATTCTGCATTGTTGAGGAAGCATCCACGCTTTAGCGTGGCTAATGCTTCCCATGCTACAGCTGTCAAAGGCGCAAAGCGGCTTTGGTAACAGCGAGCGCAGCATTCTTAATTCTGCATTTGGGCTTTGCCCACTGTCCCCTCTGTCACGTTCCCGCTCTCCATAGCCTCAACAAACTCTCACATTCGCCTTTGGCGAATAATTCATATCGTCGAAGACGATAATTCATATTGAGTCGCTTGCGGCTCAATAATTCATATTGCCGCAGGCAATAATTCATTCTCCCGGCCCCGCCGCAGGCAATAATTCATTCCGAAAAGCCTTCGTTCAATCGAAGGCTTTTCGCAGCTCCCCTTTCTTCAGCCCGTTCATCTTCCCTGCCCTTGGCCAGTTCATATTCGCCATCATCATATACATCCACCGCGGGAAACCCTGTACATCTGCGTATATATCTCCCGCTTTATCCCCGTTCCGGATCGCCCCGGCCAGCTTTTCCATCCCTTCTCCGACATTCTTCCCGGGTCCCTGCCCGTTCGTGAACATCTTCAGCATTTCTCCGGCCCCGATAGCGATCCCGCCGCAGTATTCATACCCGCACTTTTTGCACCATTCCTTCACCATGCTCAGCAGGTTCTTCAGCTGATGGCTTTCATAAAAGCCCATGTTGGAAACCACATAGACCTTCTTCCTGCCACCGGGCTCCTGCTCCAGCCGTTCCATCACCCGCAGCATCTGGGAAGGAATTCCGTCCACATACAGCGGCATACCCAGCACCAGCGTTCCCGCGGATAAAAGCGTCCGGCTCGTTTCCTCCGGCCTGATAGCTGAAAGATTGACAATCTCTTCTGTCCCCAGCCGTCCGGCCAGGGCGGTCAGGAATTTCCGGGTATTCGATCCGTTGCCCCGCAGGCTTCCGTTCAGCAGAATCATCCCGTCCTGCTCACAGCCCGCCTCCTGCGTTTTCGCCGTTTCCGCCTCGCAGGGAATAAACTTCAGTTCTTTGATCCAGCCCCGGAAGTTCAGGCACACCGCCTCCACATAGGCTCTTGCCTTTGCCTTTTCATTCTCCGTAAAGGCGCTTCCCCGAAAAATGAAGGTAATGGGCTTCTCCTCCGGATACCGCTTCTGGTGATGCATCTCCCCGTGATGGATTTCCATGTACGGAAGCACCCAGCCGATACTCCGGTCCATCACGTTCTTCACAAAGCTGCTGAAGCCGCCGTAGGTGTACCGGCTGATCACCGTAACCTCTTCCGCCTGGTGGATCAGGGCGCCCATGCGGTCGTATCCGTCTTTGATCACGCACTGCCCCGGGGTTTTGAGCCAGCAGCCGAAGCAGCCCACGCAGGGTTTGATGTTCCCCTTGTCGGAGATCACCTCATACCCCTCATACTGCTGCGCAGCCTCTTCCCATTCCTTTTCGTTCAGATCATGAATCAGTAATTTCATAAACAACCTCTTTCCCGCCGTATTGCAGGCATATGATAGGGCTGGAAGGATGAAAAAGTAAGGAGCCAAACCTTAAAGGCTCATTAATTCTTCCGCCATAAACAAAAAAACGGAAGGAATGCTCCTTCCGTCCGGCTTTCAGTCATCGCTGAATGCAATATGCAGTTCCTTCGCCGCTCCGTGCGCGCCGAACACTTTCCAGTCTCCCGTCCCCAGGCGCTGCATCACCGCGCCGCGCTCCTTCGCACACAGACCGGGATCCGTATCCACCGAGGTCATCAGCACCGGCGCGTACTGGTTATACGCTGCCTGTTCCCGGGTCATGCCGTGCATGTTCACATAGATATCCCCGGTAAAGGCGATCTTATGCTGGTAGTCAATCAGCACCGTTTCACCCGGCAGGTGGCCGCCCATGCCCTGGTAAACCTCAAAATGCAGTTCCCCGAAGTCGAAAAAGCCCATCTGTTCCAGCGGGTTTGCCTGTTCCCCCTGCGTATCCCACAGGGCTTTGATCTTTTCCGGCTCCGCGGGCCGGTAGAAGGTCAGCGCCTTGCAGATGCTCACATAGGGCTTATGCAGCGGGTTCTGCTCCCGGTAGCCGTTCTCTCCCCTGGCCTCCAGTTCCAGGCAGTCCCGGGTTTTCCGGCTGGCCAGGATCTCGTCAAACAGCGGCAGCAGCCCGCAGTGGTCCACGTCCGCGTGGGTGATGAAGATCCGCTTTTTCATTTTGCCGTATTCCGGGATCAGGCTGCGGAACAGGCTTTCCATCTCCTCCCGGTACAGGGCGTATCCGCTGTCCACGAACAGGATCTCCCCGCCGCTGCGGATAATCGCCGTGTTGCTGCCGCAGGGCGGCTCGATCAGGATAATCTCCGTTTCCTTGGTAACGGAATGCCTTGTGATCCGCGGCAGGAAGGCCTCGCCCCGGCAGACGGAAAGCAGCTCCGCGAACCGGCTGATGCTGTCAAAAGTCTTGAAGGGAGAAAGTCCCTTTTCGTCCAGCATCTGCATCACCAGGTTGGAGTTCACCAGCAGGTCGTCCCGCTTTTCCTCCGGCAAGCCGGTCAGCTGCATCAGGCCGGAAACGAAAGACTGATAGAATATGCTGTTGTCAAACACCCGTTCCGTGTGGTTGTAGTCCAGCACCCGCGCCGGGCACAGTTCCTGCACCTCCCGCAGGAACTCCTTCAGCTTCTCTTCGCTTTCCACAAACAGGCCCATCTTGAAGGCCTGGTAGGCGGAGCCGTTTTCCTGGGAGCTGATGTATGAGATGTTCAGGTGATACCGGTGGATCAGCTTCAGCACGTCCGTCACGGCGCCGGGCACGTCCCGCAGCATGAACTCCAGCAGCACAATGCTGTTCTCGTTTTTATCCGTCTGCAGGTACCCGATCTTCCGCAGCTCGCTGTCCGCCTTCGCCAGCTGTTCCTCTTCCCCGTCCGCGTCAATGAACAGGGTATGGGAGTCCACCGCCTTATTGTAGCTGACCCGGGTGATGTTGATACCCAGGGAAGCAAAGCATTCGCTGGCCTTCAGAAATGCCCCGATATGGTCCGGCATGGTCGTGATGTAAGTCTTCTTCATGGGCGAAACCACCCTCCCGCGCTGAGATTGGGATTTATCTTACTGATTAAAGTACACTCTATGTAAATAGTCAAACAAAGAATGCACAGTAAACAGAAAGAAAACAGGAATCGCGCATCAGTCTGCACTCATCATCCTGCTTTGTATTAATCCTCAGCGTAAAGGTGTCATCCTGACCAAGGCCGCTTACAGCCGCGTGGAAGGATCTCCCCCGCCGCAGCGGATGTTTCATTCAAAGGATGGCGGAGCCATCCATCCACCATTATTCATTTTTAAGTTTTCAGTCTTAAGTTTTCAGTTGTTCTCCGCCGCAGCGGATGGCTTGCTTTCCCTTCTTCTTTCTGCTATTGTTATCAAAACACACCCATCAAGGAGTATTGCCATGAAGCATTTTATCATCGCCAAGTTCAAGGAAAATATTGACTGGAAAGCGCTGCTTCCCGAAATCACCGAACTCTTTGACGCAGGCCGTGTCATTGACGGCATCTCGGATGTGATCGTCCATCCTTCCTGTTCCAGCCGTTCCAACCGGTTCCATATCATGATCGAAATTCATCTGACCCCCGAAGGCCTGGAGAACTGGGACAAGTCTGACGTGCATAAGACCTGGAAAGCCAAATACGGGGACATGCTGGAAGGAAAGACGATCTTCGACTGTGAATAATCAGGGCTGAACACAAAGAACATATCAGGAAGTGACTGACAGATGAATAAAAAGAAACTCGCCGTGATCCTGCCGGGCACGGGTTATACGCCTTTTATGCCCTTACTGTTTTACGCCACCAATCTGGCGGAAGAAAAAGGCTATGACATCTGCTGGGTGGACTACTGCCCCATCTTCGCGGAAGCGAAATCCCGCGGGGCGGACGGCATGAACGCCGCGATGGAAAAGGCTTTCCAATACGCGGAAGAAAAGCTGGACGCCATCCGGTATGATAAATATGAAACCGTCGTCTTCATCGGCAAGAGCCTCGGCACCATTGTCGGGGCAAAATATGCCGCTCAGCACAATTGCACCCCGGATCAGGTCTGGTACACGCCCGTTCCCGAAGCCTATGAATATGTCAAAGGAAACGTGCTGGCCTTCATGGGCGACCGTGACCATGTGATGAACGCGGAGGAGGCCCGTAAAAAGGCGACGGAGAAAAACCTTCCCCTTCATGTCTACCCCAACGCCGATCATTCCCTGGCCACAGGCAATGTGCAGACGGACCTGGACATCCTGAAAGATGTCATGACTGTCACAGGGGAATTCCTCAAATAACACGAAAACAAACAAACCGGTGGAACAAAATCGTTCCTCCGGTTTTCATATGCCCTCTGTCTGCAGCAGCGTCACTCAACCTCAATGATGCATTCCCAGAACGCCGCCAGTTTCTCCCGCAGCGTTTCCGACCGGAACCATTCCGTACTGCCGTTCCCTTCCCCGTGGACCACCGCTTCCGATCCTTTGATCAGAATTCTGGCCAGGGTAAGATCATCCGCGTCCAGGCGGCTGGAAATTTCCCCCTTTGCTTTCAGCCGGGCAAGCGCTCCGGCCAGCGGCTGCACCATCGCTTCCAGCGTCCTGTCATGCAGCGCGTTCCGGACCGTCCAGTGGAGCTTGTCTCCCTGCAGCACATGATAAAAGATCTCCGCGCTTCGGCCCATTTCCTCCGGGATCATCCGGATAATCTGCCGGAAAGACAGGGATTCATCCCCCAGGATGCCGCCGATCCTTTCCGCGTAGGCGTTCAGGAACCGTTCCGTCACTGCCTCAAAAAGCGCTTCCTTGGACGGAAAAAAGTGATAGAAGCTGCCGGTGACAATCTGCGCCTCTTCCAGGATCATCTTCACGGAAGTCTTCTCAAAACCGTTCTGAAAGAACACCTTTTCCGCGGCGTCGAGGATCACTTCCCTGGTCTCTCCCTTTTTGGCCATTATTCCTTCTCCTTTGTCAGATCCTTTGCGGTAATATGCGGGTTCATATACAGTTTACGCTTTTCCGGCAGTCTCATCAACCGCACAAGCGGAGTTTTCATGCTGCTCGCCTCCAGCAGCTTCCGGTCTTCCCCTTTGATTTCGTATCCGATAGCCCGCTTCGGGCAGCTTACAACGCAGGCCATGCAGTTCGCGCAGTGATGCTGGAACGTCGGTCTGCCGTTCTCCAGCACTATGTTATGGCAGGGGCACACCCGGCTGCACAGTCCGCAGGAAATACACTGATCGCTGACCGTAAACGGATTGTCCGCGTACTTCTGCAGTTCGATGTAGGGAGTCATGATCCTTTCCCTTCTGCACCGGATAAAGGCGCTGGCCCGGGGATAGGCTTTTTCCTTTCTCTGGCAGATATCCGCGGCAATCCGCTTCAGCTTTCTCTCTGTTGCCGGAACCCGCAGCTTTGCAGAAGGAAACGGCGGGTACACAATCACGTAGTTCGCCACGCTGTGGACAATGTTGCCGTAACTGATCTGCGCTCCCTTTTTCGCCAGGATCTCCGCCAGCCTTTCGCAGGCAATCCCGCAGATAAAACTGGGCATGGCAATCACAAACACATAGGCCTGCGGATTGATCTCCAGCTTTTCCACAAACGCCGCTACGGGCGCAGGCATGGTCCAGTGATACACCGGATAAACGAACCCCACCACATCGCAGTCCGTTGCCGGATACTCCTCCGGGTTCACCCTCATGGAAATGATCTCTGTATCCCCCATCGTCTGGGCGATCACCCGCGCCGCCCGCATGCTGTTTCCGGTACCGGTAAAGTAATAAATACGTGCTTTCATAGCAGCCTCCAAAATAGAATATCGTTCTATTTCAGTGTAAAAGCGCGTGGGGAATTTGTCAATATAAAATTAGAATATTGTTCTATTTTGAGAAGATCGTATAAAAAAGGCAAGAACAGAAAACTGTTCCTGCCTCCCTATTCGTTATTCTTTTGTTCATCCCGTATCTTTATGAATACGTAAATCAATCGAATAATACAACATTAGTGTTATATGACCACATCTGAGGTCGTTGACTCGGAAGCCAATGTTTATATATCATACTCATTTCCATAACTTTGACCGTATAATCCTGTAATCTACGAACCGTCAGCGGGTGTAGATTTCTACATCCTGCTGCCCATATTTCTGAAACATGATAATTTTCGTTTGAATTATCACCAGGTGTAGTCGAGCAAAAAATATGATATTTCTGATCACATAATGGACCATACCCGTTATCCGGATTATATTCAATAGATGATCCAGAAGCGCATGACTCAATTAATAAAACTTTTTCTCCCTTTACGTATTTATCAAGAAGTTCTTTTAATTCCTCGTAGCTCATATATACGTCATTGGGCACCTTTGGATTCTTAATAATTTCAACCCCATATTTCCCTCCGTGACATATTAAATAGATAAAGCTCATGCTATTTGATGTTGTATTAGCAAACCATCCCTTAATTTTCTCTTCATATTCACTTCTACTATAACCACCCGCAAGATATAACAAAGGGACTCCATTCTTATTAAACATATCAACCATACATTGCGACTCATTTTTGACTACAAATTGAGGTACTCCAGTATATGAAAAACCCTTGTTGTTTTTATCATATCGATTATTCCGACGTTTTAGAGCAATCATTCCGGCATTGATTGAACATTCCTACCGGAGGTGATTGAGCATGCAAATCCAGTACAAATTGAGCAGGGCATTAATCACTCTCCTGGTAAAACAAATGCGATAAACCTCGGGTTTCAGGGCAGAGCCCTGAGAAAAAGGGAGGCAGAATTCACATGATTTATGTTCAATGGAACCCTGCTCAATTACCGCCGGACCAAGTGCTCAACAGGTCCCAGATTCTCCAATCATATACTATCATCAACGCCCTTTTATCAGGATACCGTACACTATCTGTAATC
>R26__coassemble_421_pt1 | contig 26761 bp, 25 predicted proteins | sample R26__metabat2_high_PE_047 | metagenome-assembled genome bin R26
AACATGGTTCAGGAACAGATGGCATTCCGCTGTCCGGATGCCAGGCTCATCGGCACCGGGTACATCGCCGGAGCCCGGCTGGAGTTTTACCTCCACGCCACCGTCGAAAAGACAGGAGACCAGCGCAACCGGGTGCCCGTTGCCGTCTGGGAAATCAACGACCACGACGAACGGAGCCTTGACCGCTACGAAGGATTCCCCAGCTACTACATCAAGGAACGGTGGCCCGTGCACATGTCGGACGGCTCTCAAATCGAAGGCATGATTTACATCATGAAGATGATTCGCCAGTCGCCGCCCCACAGCGCCTACTACAAGGGCATCGAGGACGCCTACCGGAAGCTCGGCCTGCGCTCTCAAATCAACACCATCCTGAAGCCCGCGCTGGAGAGAAGCCTGCAGCGGGGCACACACTGGTAAGACAACACCTGGACAATATCTGCCGCAGAGACACACGAATACAGCCGCTTTCCAATCCGGAAGGCGGCTTTCATCGTCTCTGGGCGGCTTTCAAATCCGCGCCGTGTTTGGCTCACGTTCGCGCCGTTTCGCCCGGTCGGGTTCTTCCTCGGCCCTTGCCGCCAAGCCTGCGACAGAGGCCAACGTGGCGGCGACGCGGGCAAAAGGAAAAGCGGCCAGCGCTTGGCTGCACCGCTTTCAAATCCGCAGGGGCTTACTTTGCTTTGGTCAGGTGGTCTGCGGCGACTTCCACCGCGTCATTGTTCTGACGGAACCGGATCACGATCTCACCATCGGCCACCGTGTACAGCGCCTGGAAAGGCTCGTCCCAGATCTGTGTCAGGCCGGGGCATTCCTTCATCGCCGCGATCCGGAGGGCTTTGAAATCTGTGCCCGCCTTCCACTGCTGGAAGATCCGGATCAGGCGCGGCACATGCTCGGCCTTGATGGTCTTCAGCGCTTCCTCGCCGGGCACCGCTTTGAAATCCGCTGTGGCTTCACCCTCTCTGAACTGTGCCCAGCACTCCAGTGGGAGCGGGTTCTGCATGAAGTCCAGCATCGCTTCCGCTGTGCCGCAGTCGTCGCACACATAGATGCCGTCGGCATGTCGGCTCAGCGCGTTTGTGTGCAGATCCGGCTTCATGGTGTCCCGTCCACATCGCGGGCAGGGCATCTTCTCTCCGGCTTCCTGCCGGGCTTTCAAATCCAGCAGGGCTTCCTGAATGGTCTTACTCATTGGTGTTCGCCTCCTCAACCATGACCTCCAGCACCGCCGCTTCCTGCTCGGCCAGCCTGCGCTCCCGCCGGATGGCGGTGTACTTTTCCTTGTGGGCCTGCATCTTGTCGCCGCTCCCGAAGGCACAGTAGCCTTTCAGGTGGCCCAGCAGGATTTTCCGCTCGGCTTTGAAATCCGCGCCGTGGTATCCCAGCCGCTGGAGCCAGACGTGCGCGAGGTACTTCTCGTTCTGGTCGTCCGGTTCCACCCGCTCCGGGAAAACCCGTGTGGCCTTCATCGCCGCGTCGTAAATCCGGTTCAGCAGGTTGGCGTAGGTTGTCCAGCGCTCCGGCTGTGTCTCGTCAAAGGGAAACGTCATGCTGACCTTTCCGTCCCGGAAATCGAATCCGGTCAGTTCGGCCACCGCTCTGGAATCGTCCAGCAGGCTGGTGAGATCCTCCAGGGTTTCCGGTGTGCTTTCCTGCAGCCTGTCGATCAGGATGTCAGGAATGTTCAGGCAGTCGCTGTCGGTCATGCGGTTGATCAGGGTCTGGCGGCTGTGAAGCATGAAGATCAGGTTCTTCAGCTGTGTCACCGCAGCGTTCCGCGCCGGAATCGAAATGTCCATCTGGGTGATGGGCTCCGCTTCTGAATCGGCAGGCGCTTCCTCGTCCGGCTGTGCTTCGGTGACGGCTTCCTGATCGGCGGCGGGCTCGTCGTTGACGTATCCGTTCCTCCGTAGGAAATCCTGCAGGGCTCCGAAATCCTCTCCGATGATGTTTCCGTCGTGATCAACGGTGAAGTCACCAATCTGGTAGCCGTAGGAAGGAAGGCCCAGGTAGCGGGCAGTCGTGCCCAGTTCCTCAGCGATGGCCTTGGCCAGTGCCTTGCGGTCGGTCGTGTTCGTCGTAATGGTCATGAGAAAAACCTCCTTTGCGTTTTTTGCATGCCATTACTCACTCTGAATGCCCGTAAAGTCAACGGGTTGTGGGCACACAATGCAAATAATCATTCTTCCCACGGCATCCACTGGTGCCAGAAGTGCCCCAGGGTCGCTGTGTTGTTGTAATTCACATCCCGCAGGCCAAGGGAAGAAATGATTCCGGCAGGCGTCAGGTCGTAGTGCTTTCGAATCCAGCTGACCAGATACGCGGCGGGCATCTTGCCCGTATGGAAGGTGTTCACGTACACGCTGACCGGCTCCTCAATGCCGATGGCATAGGCAAGCTGTACCTCGCAGCGCCGGGCAAAACCATGCCGCAGGATATCCTTGGCAATCTTCCGGGCCATGTACGCGCCGCTCCGGTCAACTTTCGTCGGGTCTTTCCCGGAGAAAGCGCCGCCGCCGTGCCTGCAGGCACCGCCATAGGTGTCGCACATGATCTTCCGTCCCGTGACGCCTGTGTCGGCAAAGCTGCCTCCGGTTACAAATCGCCCGGTGGGATTCACCAGCACACGGAAATCCTTATTCAGGTGATGTGCATCCGCGACGTTTTCCATGATCCGCTTGCAGAGGTGAAGCACATCATCCGGTTCCACATCTTCTTTATGCTGTGTGCTGATCAGGAAGGTGTCGATGCGGCGGCGACGGTAATCGTATGTCACCTGTGCTTTTGCATCAGGCAACAGGGCCGAATGCCGTCTGGTCTGCAGGCTGTCGATGGCTTCCGTCGCCAGCACGAAGGGCAGAGGGAGCATTTTCCCGGTTTCCTTCGTGGCGTAGCCGAACATCATGCCCTGATCGCCAGCGCCCTTCTTGTCTACACCCAGGGCAATGTCCCCGGACTGCTTTGAAATCTGTGTCTCTACCTGGACGGTATCGTACAGATCCGGCTGGGCACTGAGAAGCACATCCCGCACCAGGTACTTGATGTTAGGTTCGTGCTTGGAGGTAATCTCTCCGGCCACATACACGTGCTCGTCCTTAATCATGGCCTCAACCGCCACACGGCTGTTGCGGTCGTGCTTTAGGCAGTCGGTCACGATGGCGTCGCTGATCTGGTCGCAAATCTTGTCTGGGTGCCCGGCGGACACCTGCTCGCTGGTGAAAAGCATGCGCTTCAACTCCTTGTCCGGATACGGGAAAAGCCCCGCCGGGTGTGTCCCTGCGAGGCTCTCTCGATCCTGTTCTGCTGAGTATATCATATCATAAGGGGCCTACTGGAAAACAGTGGAATTCACTGTAATTTGCTATCCAATTTCGGCACCCGTACCGCCTGAAGCGCTCTGGAATGAACCTTGTACACGTTGCTTTCAGAACAGTGCATCTCGCAGGCGATGTCCGGCCAGTCCTTGAAGCACAGGTACCGCAGTTCCAGCAGGGTCTGGAGTTCCGGGTCGTCCACCGCCTTGACCACTTCCATGATGTCCCTTTTCAGATCCACCAGCCGATCAATCTCCGCGTTCACCTCGGCCTTCATGTCCACGATCTTGGCGATCACGTCTTCCATCGCATGCACATTCCGGGTACGGCTCACCACGTCGTCGCTCATGACCGATGTGCTCCGGGTAGCGATGTCGTTCAGGGAAGACAGCTGTTCCAGCTTGCTGTTGATCCTGCGGTCGAGCCAGTAAGCCTGGCTCAGATATTCTTTTGCGGTCATTTCACCGCCTCCTTCCTCAATCTTTCAATCAGGTAATCCGGGTCGATGTCTGTCAGGACGGCAAACCAGGAAGAGTGGAAGAAACGCTCCACCTCCATGGCCGTCGCCATTGCCGCTTTGGAATCCGGGTGCCGCCGCAGGGTTTTCAGCGCCGCCCGGTAATCCTTCACAGCCTGTTCGATGATGCCGTTGGCCAGCGCCTGATATCCGGTCATCGCTTCACCTCGGCTTTCACCGCCGCGATCAGCGCCTCCTGAATCCGATCCTTTTCTTCCAGCGCTTTCAGCACTCTGGAATCGACCGTGCCTTTGGTCACGATGTGCGTGACCACAACGGTGCTGGCCTTCTGCCCCTGCCGGAACAGGCGGGCGTTCGTCTGCTGGTACAGTTCCAGTGACCAGATTGGAGAGAACCAGCAAATGGTGTTGCCGCCATCCTGCAGGTTCAGGCCGTGCCCGGTGGATGCCGGGTGCGCCAGTCCGACCTGAATCTGTCCCGCGTTCCACCTTTTGATGGAGGCTTCCGAATCCAGCCGCTCAAAGGGCACACCGATCTGTGTCAGACGCTCCGTAATCCGCTGCAGATCATGCTTGAACCAGTATGCCAGCAGCAGGGGCCTGCCGTTCATGCCCTCGATGATGTCTTCCAGGGCATCCAGCTTTCGGTCGTGGATCTGGATGGTGTTCCCCTCATCCGTATAGATCGCGCCGTTGGACATCTGCAGGAGCTTGCCTGTCAGCACAGCGGCGTTGGCTGCGGTCACTTCACCGTCCGGCAGTGAGAGCACCAGTTCCTGCTTCATGGCATCATACTGTTCCTGTTCGTCGGGAGACATTTCCACCTCATAGGTCGTGGAGATCAGTTCCGGCATCTTCAGGTGCCCGCAGGCTTTCATGCTGATCGTGATGTCTCCGATCCGGCGGTAGATTTCTTCCTCCGCGCCGGGCAGCGGCTTATAGCTGTACACGATGGGGCCGTTCATCCTGTCGGGCTTGAAAAACGCATTCCGGTACTGCCCGATGAAGCGCCCCAGCCGCTGTCCCATATCCAGCACACGGAATTCCGCAAACAAATCCATGAGACCGTTGCTGCTGGGTGTGCCTGTCAGGCCGACGATGCGGCGGACAAAGGGGCGAACCTTCATCAGGCTCCTGAATCGTTTGGACTGCCAGCTTTTGAAGGAGGACAGTTCGTCGATCACCACCATGTCGTAGTCAAAGGGCATCCCGCTTTTCTCAATCAGCCACTGTGTGTTTTCGCGGTTGATCAGGTAGATGTCGGCCTCCCTGCGCAGCGCCGCCATGCGCTCCTGCTGTGTCCCGATGATCACAGACCAGGTCAGCCCGTTCAGGTGATCCCACTTCTGGATCTCGGCGGGCCAGGTGTTTTTCGCCACCCGCAGGGGCGCGATGATCAGCACCTTCCGCACCTCAAATTCCTGATACATCAGCCGCTCAATGGCCGTCAGGGTAATGGAGCTCTTGCCCATGCCCATGTCCAGGAAGATGGCGGCGGTCGGATGTGTCACGATGAAATCCGTAGCAAACCGCTGATACTCATGGGGCACATACTTCATCGCAGCTCCCTCCCTGTAATCACACCGATCTGACCGGCTTCATGGGAGATGGCCATCCGGTTCAGTTCCTTTTCCCGGATCAGCCCGGCCAGCTTCTCGGCGTGTGCGCGGAGATCCCGAATCACCTGGTGGTAATGCTCGATCCGCTTTTCATAGTAGGTTTCCATCGCGGCCACATCCGCAGTCTGGCTGTCAGCCCCGGCGAGATAATCCTCAAACCACATGCGGGCGTCCGTGCCCATGTACTCGTCTACCAGTTCCAGCATGTGCCGGGGCTCCAGAATCGTTGCGACCTTTTTATCCGTTAGAAGGATTGTCATGCTTGCCTCCGATCTCATCCAGCATGCGCGGGATGGCGGTTATATCGTCCAGGGTGAAGACCTGAAGGCCGAGGCTCCTCAGAAGATTGTGCCGGGATACCTGCAATGGTCTGGGCTTTTCGCCGGGAGCCTTCACCTCCACAAAGCCAACCTTCCCATCAGGTAATAAGACCAGGCGGTCGGGCATTCCATCAAATCCTGGACACACCAGTTTTGGACAGATGCCGCCCCGGTTTTTCACGGCCTTCACCAGTTTCTGTTCCACAGTCTTTTCTCTCATCAAATCGTACCTTTCCGGGCCAGGGTGACGGTCGATGCTGGTCATTTCCAAAAACCCCCTATATAAGATTTTTTCTGAAAATTCCCTATAGAGACTTTTTTAGATATGACCGTCATCGACTGACACCAACCACAGTCATTCTGAAAAAAGTTTCTGATTTGCCCGTCATCGACCGTCACCACTGCCGTGTCCTTATGCGAAATCCTGTCCGGCTTTCAGCTTCAGCCCCAAAACCATCCGGCCTTCCTTCAGGCGCTTCCGTTCAAAGCCTGCGCCTTCCAGCGCGGAATAAAAATCCGTCGTGCTGCGCACGTATTCACCGTTTTCGGTACTGAAGGCCCGATACTGCTGGTACAGCGATCCGGATTTTTCCTTCAGCGCCGGGCCGACATCACAGCATTCCTCAAGGAAATGGCCCAGCCAGTCATTGCCCTCACGGTAGGCATTGATGGCATCCTGGACACACTTGGGCGGGTGCAGCTTGAATCCGGCGTCGATGGCTTTCTTCGCACCTTCGATCACCCAGGTCATGATGTAGGGGCTGGCGTTCTCCACCAGGTAATCGGTGTAGTTCTTGATGTCGGTTTTGCCCTGGATCTTCGCGCCGAATGGGATCACAATCAGCCGCCGCCATGTGCCGTCGTCGCTGGCTCCAACCTTCGGCAGGTGGTTGGTGTACAAAACCATCGTGTGCGTGGGCACGTACTTGAACGGGTCTTTGTACTTTTTCTCAGCCTCGATCTCGTCGGTGGAACACAGCTGCTTCACCGTGCTGGTGTTCAGCCGCATGCCTTCCTCCAGTTCAGCGGCAATGATCAGGCGCTTTCCCTTGAGCTCCGCCATTTCCGGTTTCACGTTCCGCTTACAGCCAACCGTCAGCGCGTCGGCGCTCATCATGCCGCTGTAGTTGCCCAGCACCCGGGCCAGTGTGTTCCAGAAGGTGGACTTGCCGTTCGCGCCGTCGCCGTAGGAAATGATGAGGGCTTCCGAGAACACCTTGCCGACGACAGCCATGCCCACGATGGTCTGCACATAATCGATCAGTTCTGGGTCGTTGCAGAATACGCGGCTGACGGTGTCCAGCCACAGATCCTTTCCGGCATCGCCGGGAGAAGCGTTGGTACATTTGGTCAGGTAATCCAGCGGATCATGCTCCTGCGCTCCGTCCAGCCCCCTGCGCAGATCGTAGGTGGCTTCCGGCGTGTTCAGCAGGTACGGATTCACATCCAGCTGATTGATGTCCATCAGTACCAGGGGTTTGGCCTGGTTCAGACTGGACATGACGTACTTGTAATCGCGGTGCTTCATGACAAAGGCGTAATACTGCAGGGCCGACATGTAGGCCATGAGCAGCTTCAGCTGATCGTCGCCGGACACAGCCTTCGACAGCGTTTTGCCGCCTGCGGTCACATCCTCCTGGGACACACCGCTGTCCAGCAGCGCCTGCTTTGTCGCCGCAACCTGATCCTTCGCGTCCTGCAGCTGCAGGTCGAGAAACTCCATCATTGCCCCAATGGCCATTTGCTTGGATTCCTGCCAGTAGATGCCGTTGTAGCGGATGAGATCCGTGCTGTCGGTGAACCGGAGCTCGTCTCCGTACTCCCGCGCCAGCACCTTCGCCTCACCGATGTCGGAGTAGTCGCCGGGCTTCAGGCTCATGAATTCCTGGGCGTTGTACTGATCCGGGGGCACATAGCCGTCCTGTTTGCTGATCTTCTTCTCATACCAGCGGACGGCGCTGGCCCATATCGTGGCGAGCTCTTCGTCATCCAGCGGCGGCTCACACTTTGCCGCCTCGTCCATGAAAATCTGATGAGCCTTGTCCGTATTGCCGTACCGGATGATGACCCGGCCCGCAAACTTGGACATGGTCTTGTTCCGTGTGCCTGCGATGATGACGTTGCCGACGCGGCCTGTATCGTTCCGCTCTATGGGAGCGCCGATCTCAACCTCGCTGTCAATGGTCAGCCAGCCTTCATGCCAGATGGCGTCACCCACATCCGCACCGAAGATGAACCGGGCGGCATCCAGGGCGTTGTCATCGAAGAAGGTGTATTTCCGGTAGATGGCTTCCTTGAGCGCCGCGTAGTAATCCGCGTCCTGCGTGGGCTCGATCTCAAAGTACACATGGAACTTGGGCCGGGGTGCCTTGCCGTTTTTCTCCAGCATGTGATGCCTGCTGAAGGCGATGGCGTAGCTGATATCCGGCATCATCTCGTCCAGCTTTTCCGGCGTGATCCACTCCGCCGGGTTTTCCGTGTGGTCGTTGTCGCAGTCCATGACGAGAACATTGGACTGACGGAAGTTCTCCTTGCTGCGGTAGTCGTTGTCATACTCCGCGCACACATGATCCATCTTGACGGCTTCCTGAAGCTCCTCGGCGCTGGTGACCTCCGCCCTGTTCGGGTAGAGGCAGTTCTTCTCATCGCCGACGATGTTCGCCGTCTGCAAAAACAACTTCATGCCTGTACCTCCAACCTGTGTTTATTCCCGGGTTCCTGAATCGTCGCTTGCCCCATTGGACTCGCTCCTTTCCTGTAATGTGAGGAGCGCCCATGCGTCCTCCGCTTCCTTACGGACAGTTGGAGGACGCTTTTTCCGGTTTTGGGGCGGGAAAAATTTAGCTTCCTTTTACATGCGTGTGTGTCCCTGGGGAAATTGCTGCGCCGACCGGAAAAACAGCCCGCCTGCTGTCCGATAGGGATTGAGGACGACAGGAGGCGGCTTCGAAAAAAAGTTTCAGGAAAACCGGAAAACCGCATTCCCGACTGTCCGTAAGGGGACGGAGGGACACAGAGTCCTTCGGAAAGAGAGGTGCTGCAGATGCAGGATGCGATGCGTGAAGAAAAGCCTGCCCCGGTGGAGCAGGCGACGGATGAGGAACTGTTTGAGGTGCTGATCGCCATCAGCGTGGTGGCCAAGCAGCTGGCAAAGAAAGTCATTCAGAAGGGAGACAACCATGAGCAAAATGAGCGAACTGGCCACGGCGCTTGATGAGATGACCGAGGTCGGAAGAACACTGATCACCTGCGGGGAAAGCCTGCTGAAAGCCGCCGCCCATGTGCGGGACTGCTTTACGGAGGATACGCCCTCTGCGGCTGAGGAACCCGCGCCGGTGACTGAGCCTGTGGCGGAGACGCCTGCGCCGAAGGCGTACACGAAGGAAGAAGTCCGGGCCATCCTTGCGGATCTGTCCCAGAACGGCTTCCGCAACGAGGCCAAGGCCCTGGTCAGAAAGTACAGCGACGGCGGGAGCCTGACGGACATTGATCCGGCGAAGTATCCGGATCTGGTCGCGGAAGCGGAGGCGCTCCATGGCTAAGCACGCGCTGCTCTCCGCATCCTCCAGTCACCGCTGGCTGGAATGCCCGCCCAGCGCAAAGCTGTGCGCGTCACACCCGGACAGGGCTTCACCTTATGCCCAGCAGGGCACCGACGCTCACGAGCTTGCGGCCTATAAGGTGCAGAAGGCGCTGGGCATGAAGGCGCGAGACCCCACGGAGGATCTGGAGTATTTCGATCAGGAGATGGCTGACTGCACGGATGCCTACTGCGCCTTCGTCATGGAACAGCTGGCCGAGGCCCGGAAGCACTGCGCTGATCCCATCGTGCTGGTGGAGCAGCGGCTGGACTTCTCCAGGTGGGTGCCGGAAGGGTTCGGCACCGGGGACGCCTGCATTGTGGCCGACGATGTGCTCCATGTGATCGATCTGAAATACGGCGTGGGCATTATGGTGGACGCGACACAGAATCCGCAGACCATGTGCTATGCGCTGGGCCTGCTGGAGGCTTTCGACGGCATCTACGATGTGAGCATTGTGCGGATGACGATCTTCCAGCCCCGGCGTGAGAACATTTCCACCTTCGAAATGAGCAAGGCTGACCTGCTGGGCTGGGCCGAGAACGTGCTGGCTCCCACAGCAAAGCTGGCCTTCAACGGCGAGGGAGAGTTCAAAGCCGGAGAACACTGCCAGTTCTGTACCGCAAAGGCCACCTGCCGGAAACGGACAGAGTACAACCTGGAAATGGCCCGGTATGACTTCGAGGTGCCCTCCGAACTCACCGACGACGAGATCGCTGCCATCCTGCCCCGGATCGATGAACTGATCGCATGGGGCGGTGATGTAAAGGAATACGCGCTGCAGCAGGCGGTCTCAGGCACACACTACCCAGGCTTCAAAGTTGTGGAGGGACGATCCGTCACCAGGTACACCAACGAAGAAGCTGTAGCCGCCGCCGTCACAGCGGCTGGTGAAGACCCCTATGAACGGAAGCTGCTGGGCCTCACCGCCATGAAGGCGCTTCTGGGCAAAAAACGATTCGACGACATCCTGGGCGGGCTGACATTCAAGCCGCCGGGAAAGCCAACCTTAGTACCAGAGTCGGACAAGCGTCCGGCCATGAACACTGCGAAAAACGATTTTATGGAGGAAAAAGATCATGAGTAAGTTTGTCAATCCCACCAAGGTTATCACTGGCCCCAACACCCGCTGGTCTTATGCGAACGTCTGGGAGGCCAAGTCCATCAACGGTTCCACCCCCAAGTTCTCCGTCTCCCTGATCATTCCGAAGACCGACACGGCCACCATCGAGAAGATCAACCGGGCCATCAAGGCCGCGTATGAGGAAGGCCAGAGCAAGCTGCGCGGCAACAGCAAGTTTGTCCCTGACCTGGAGAGCCTGAAGCTGCCCCTCCGTGACGGCGACAAGGAGCGCAAGGGCGATCCCGCCTATGCCGGGTGCATGTTCATCAACGCCAACAGCAGCACCGCTCCGGGAATCGTGGATGCGGACTGCAACCCCATCCTGGATCGCTCCGAGGTGTACTCCGGTGTCTATGGCCGGGCCAGCATCAACCTGTACGCCTTCAACAGCAATGGCAACAAGGGTATCGCCTGCGGGCTGAATAACCTGCAGAAGATCCGGGACGGCGAGCCCATGGGAAGCCGCAGCCGCGCCGAGGACGATTTCGCCACCGACGACGATGAGGACTTCCTGTCCTGAGACAAAAAAAGCCGGGCGGCAGAGTGATGAGCTCCGCTGCCCGGCATGAAAGGAATGATGACAATGATCACATATGAATCTATGAAGATGTTCCTGGTGACCTTCGCCTTTGAGGCCCTTGTTATCCTGATCGCTGTTGCGTTCATCTATAACATCTACAGCGCCGTGCGCGGTATCGTCAGAATGGTGAAGCGCCACAGGGATAAGCAGAAAGCACTGGACAAAATCATCGAGCAGGCATAACGACAAGGCGGCATCGGCAGGACTGGTGCCGCCTTTTTTCAGGAGGACACATGATCGAATATCTCTCCATTGACCTGGAAACGAAATCAGGCACCGATCTTTCCAAGAGCGGTGTGTACAGATATACGGAAGACCCCGAGTTTGAAATCCTGCTGTTCGGCTATTCCGTCAACGGCGGCGAAGTGTCCGTCATCGATGTGGCCTGCGGGGAGCAGATCCCGGAGGATGTGCTGAGGGCCATCGTGGACGAGTCTGTGACCAAATGGGCGTTCAATGCTGCGTTTGAGAGGATTTGTCTGTCGGCGTGGCTGCGGAAGAATCGGCCCGATCTGTTCTGCAGCTACAGCATCCCGGAGGACAGCGTCTGCAACTATCTGAACCCGGCATCGTGGAAATGTTCCCTGATCTGGTCGGCATACATTGGCCTGCCGCTGTCGTTGGAGGGTGTCGGCGCAGTGCTGAAGTTGCAGGATCAGAAGATGACAGAGGGCAAGGCGCTGATCAAATACTTCTCCGTGCCCTGTAAGCCGACAAAAGTGAACGGCGGCAGGCTCTGGAACCGCCCGCAGCATGCGCCGGACAAGTGGGCCACCTTCAAGGCATACAACAAACGCGACGTGGAGGTGGAGATGTCCATCCAGAAGGTGCTGGCCAAGTTTCCGGTTCCGGATTCCGTCTGGGAAGAATATCACCTGTCCGAGCAGATCAACGACAGAGGCATCGGCCTGGATCGGCAGATGGTCGAGCAGGCCATCCAGCTGGATGCCCTGTCCCGCGATGAGCTGTCCGCTGAAATGCAGAAGCTGACACAGTTGGAGAATCCGAATTCTGTGGCTCAGATGAAGCAGTGGCTGGCGGATCATGGGGTGGAGGTGGATTCCCTGGACAAGAAAGCCGTGAAGGAACTGCTGAAGACCGCGCCGCCGGAACTGGCCCAGGCACTGGAACTCCGACAGCAGCTTGCCCGGTCGAGCGTGAAAAAGTACATCGCCATGGAAAACTGTGTATGTGCTGACGGACGATGCCGTGGCATGTTCCAGTTCTACGGTGCCAACCGTTCCGGACGCTGGGCTGGCAGGCTGATTCAATTGCAGAATTTGCCGCAGAATCACATTCCGGATCTGGCCTCCGCCCGCAGCCTGGTGAAGGCCGGAGACTATGAGATGCTCCGACTGCTGTATGAGGATGTGCCTGACACGCTCAGCCAGCTGATCCGGACGGCGTTCGTGCCAAAACCCGGATACAAGTTTATCGTCAGTGACTTCAGTGCCATCGAGGCAAGGGTGATCGCCTACCTGGCCGGGGAGGCATGGAGGACAGAGGTTTTCCGTAACAACGGCGACATTTATTGCGCGTCGGCATCCGCGATGTTTGGTGTGCCTGTTGAGAAGCATGGCGTGAACGGCCACCTCCGCCAGAAAGGCAAAATCGCAGAATTGGCCCTCGGCTATGGCGGCAGCGTCGGTGCCCTGAAAGCGATGGGCGCTTTGGACATGGGGCTGAAAGAGGAAGAGCTCCAGCCGCTGGTTTCCGCATGGCGACAGTCCAATCCGAACATCGTCGCCTTCTGGTGGGATGTGGATGATGCCGTGAAGACAGCGATCCGCATGCGGACGGCAACGGAGACACACGGCATCCGGTTCGTTTACCAAAGCGCCATGCTGTTCATTCAGCTTCCGTCCGGCAGGCGGCTGGCCTATGTGAAGCCGAAGATCGGTGAGAATAAATTCGGAGGTGAGTCCGTCACCTACGAGGGCGTCGGCGCGACGAAAAAATGGGAGCGGATCGAAAGTTACGGCCCCAAATTCGTGGAAAACATCGTGCAGGCCATCAGCAGGGACATCCTGTGTTACGCCATGCGGACACTGAGCCACTGCTTCATCTGCGGGCACATCCACGACGAGCTCATCATCGAAGCCAGCCAGGGTGTAGATCTGCAGGCAATCTGCGAGCAGATGGGCCGGGTGCCGCCATGGCTTCCGGGAGCAGTGCTGCGGGCCGACGGGTACGAGACAGAATGGTACCGGAAGGATTGAAAAAAGCGCCCACCGATGATGGCGGGCGCTAAATTTATTCATACACTGAGCCCTTAGCTCAATGTTGCACATTCATCGAATATATGATCCAGCTCCGGGTTGGAATGAATGGCACGAACACGAGCACGGATCTGCTGATTAGACATATCCAGCCGATAGAAATGATCCCTTCCATCCGGGCCGGGTTTGCGGCGAATCAGCTGAATTCTTCCGAATTTATCCCAGTGCTGATCCGCAAACTTAGCAAGGCCGACGGCTTTAGGATAATTATCCTTCCGGCTATCATCATGTGGTTCCATGATATCGAAAATGTAACCGTAGGTGTTGGAGCGAACGATAACAAGATCCGGATACATGGTTGACATCATTCCATTTACCTCATATGGAATGCCAAGTGACCAAGACTTCCGGTCAAGGTTCCTCAGCCAGCATACCGCATCACCATCGAGCTCTTCTTTCACCACACCAGCTTCCCATGGATTCAAAGATACCTTAAAGGTACCATCCTCCTTAACATACAGATGATGCTCAAAAGGCTGACTGTCTTCATATTCTCTGAAATCAATAGATTCTGGCAATTCCCATTTTTCCGGAAGCGGAGTTGTGGAGGAGCGCACCAAACGCCGATACCACGATTTCCTGGCTTCAGGAAGAGTACCGATGTCAGACTGATGCTCATTCCAAATGGAATTGAAGCGGTCTTCGGCATACTTATCCAGATTATCCATCGCAGTCGTATCGTTGACCATGATGATGATCTCGGTTTTGATCTCTACTGCGTTGCGATCAATATGGCGTTTCCAATACTGTCGGTGCAGTCCTTCTCCAAGCAGCTTTCCCGCTTGTTCAAACCGACGATCAATGTCATGAGAAGCTACAGAGACCTCATTCGTTTCAGGATCATAGGAAAGCAGTTCTGTCCCATACTCATATACTACAGAACTCTCGGAGAAACCTATAATTTTCTCCTTCTGTTCCTCGTATGTTCCGTTCCCGGACAAACGCGCCACTTCTGCATCCATCTTGTCCAAAATACCCCAGAGCGTTTCTCTTTGCACGCGGCCATCTAATGCGTCATTACCAAGCGCACGGGAAAGTGCCATCAAACGCCGAAGCGCAGGCTGCTTCCGCACAGAATCCACGTCATACGTCACCAAACGGGACATAGCGGAGAAGACATCCGAATATGCCAGATTACGCTTCAATGTTACCAGTTCATGGCTGGAGCCCGTCTCGGAAGGAGCAATAGCCTCATTATCATTCAGCGCCTTGATGACATCTTTTACTGTCTTGCCATTAAAGTATGGCAAATACAGACTGACATTATTCAGTTCAGCATCTGCTTCGATACGTCGGGCCAAGGGTGTCCGGATCATACGTCCCAGCAACTGAGCGATGTAAGTAAAGTCATTTGCAGTCCTGAAGGACATCATTGTTTCTGCGCGAGGGCAATCCCATCCTGTATTCAGATTCATCTTGAAAAAGACAAAATTAACTTGATCATTTTCTTCAATACGAGATGCTTCAATAGGGCTGATATTGATACCCCGAATGGTAAGCACACCCTGATCATGGAAGGTGTGGACAACCTCATCATCAGTCAGAGTCCTACCGAGCGTTTCCTGTATAATGTCCATGCAAGCGCCAAGATCTGTCCTTGTGATTTCACGGTCATTTCCATCTTCAACCTGCACAACCAGGATAGGCTTGACCATCCGGTCACCTTGCTTTTCACAGTAGCGCTGCCAGTGGCTGCATTTATCCTGCCAGTTTAAGATAGATTGCCTGAACATGGTCATGTCCGCGCCGAGTTCAATCTCCGGATAATGGATGATGATTCGGTCTTTCAGCAAGCCGGATTCCCGCACATCATTTACGGGGACAGCTACCTTCTGTACCATTGAATCCGTGCCGGAAAGCAATGCTTCAAACCGTTGCGGAGTGGCAGAAAGGCCGATCACCAGCGGCATAACGCACAGGCCGTCTTCAGGACTTCCTTTGATGAATTTCTGCATGATAGACTGTGCTTTATTCGATGCTTGCGCGGACACGTTCATGCCCTTATGAGCTTCATCAATGATGACATAAAAGCTCCTGGGCTGACGTTGCGCCGTGTTGGTGATCGTCTGCCAAATAGTGACAGAACGTCCGTCGCTGGTCGATGTCAGCAGTTTGTCGTTTCCCAGCTTCTGCGTGTTCAAGAAATAGATGTGTCCCCCCTGAAGATACTCTTCCCTGAAAGACGCATCGATAGTCACAAGATCACGTACCCGGATCTTATCAGACTTGCTTTCGATCTTCATCCGGCTCTGGGCATTCAGCTCCGGCATATCGGATAGCCAGACAATAACAGCATCCGGCTGCGCTTCGCAGTCCGCGCTGCCGTATAGAATGTCCTCAAACAGAGCTGTGGCGATAACGGTCTTTCCGGCACCGGTTGGAGCAGAGAAGGAAATCACCTGTGGGTTATCCGGGGCCCAAGCGTTGTGCGCATTGCGGATACGGCCATGCAGCTTTGCTAAAGCATCCTCTTGAAACGGAAACAGAATATCACGCATGATCAAGCCCTCCTGCTGCCAAGTACAAAGTTGTCAATGTAGTCGCGGTACAGCTGGAACGTCTCGCATTCGGTTACTCCGGCGGACATTTCCCTGAATGCTTCTTCAGAATCCGTGACGAAGAAGATCATTTTGATTTCATGATGCTGCTTTACCTGCTGGAGGAAAGAAGCGTACATGGTTTCATCCACCAGAACAGCAAAGCCGTTTTCCGGCAGTATCAGCATATCAGGTTCCGTTTCTTCCACCTCCGGACGCTTGCCAACAGCGCCTGCTTTCAGCCAGAGGAGGGGTAGGATTTCCTTGAACTGCTGACCGAGAGAAACACGGTCTCGATCAAGGAAGCCGAGTTTGAAATACTCAACATTTGCAGCAAAACCATCTGACATTTTCATGTCCGACATGTCTGGATATAATGGCATTTTCTTTTTAACGTATTTTCCTCTTCCGGTTTCATCTTTAATAAACCGTTCTACATCAACGCCATAGTTTCCCGATAGAGGATTCCCTTTAATATCCTTTCCAAGAATACTATTCACTGTACGAGGCCATGTGACATATCGTGCAATTCCATATTTTTCCCATTCAGAATCACCAGGGAAAAAACCTCTTGAAGTGAGATCATCTGCTTCATCAGCAGATACTTCATTATTTGTTACCATGATGCATCGACGATTCCCAGAATCTTCTGCATTAAGCAGATTTACAGCATGTAGCGTTGTTCCGCTTCCTGCAAAAAAATCAACAATGAGTGCATTTGGTTTGGTAGCAGTGAAGAAACGAATGACATCATGCTCAGCATACAATGATTTTGGAAACTCAAACCGTTTTTCTCCTATTATCGCCGTCAAAAGACTTGATCCGTATGCCGAAGCATCATGCGATGCAATTTTCCATTGGGTTGGAGCCACCCATTTTTCTTGCATCTCTTCAACGCGATAAGCAATTAATGAACCATCATTTGCCCGTCCTTCAACAGTATAAAAACCTGCTATTACTTTGCTATACTCACCATCGGGCAAATAGTTGACAACAAAACCATACGACGTTTCTCTGCCTAATCGCACACGTCCTTGATCAATCCGGTTTTTTAATTCTTCCGGGCCAACTTGCCAGCACCCTTGATCACCATTAGTCCTAAAGGGAAGAATCTGAACAAGGCCATCTACATCATCATCCCGAACCTTATCAAGCGGTAAAACATCTCCAATTCTTTTTATGGTTCGTGTTTCCGGATCAGCAAAAATCGCATAATACAGCCCTGGACGTTCTGCTCTTGAAGAATGTGAACCCCGTCTCATCATAGAAGTCCAGCCGGGTTCAACTCTCACAGTTGTCGTAACAGTAGCAGCTCCAGATCGAATTGCGGAAGGCGACCATTCGTTACTTAAAGGCAAAGCATCTGGCGATGACGTTCCAATCATTACGATATAGATATATTCATCTGCACGCTTAAACCCAGATAAAGAAGAAACGCCTTTAGGATTGATAACAGTGCTAACCATCTGAATACGTGCTTCCGGAAAGACTTCTTCAAGGAGGCAGCCAAGATGAATATATTCTTTCTCATCAATAGTTACGAGCATGACAGAATTATCAGGATTCAGCAAGCGTTTGGCGATGACCAGACGTTTTCTCATCATTGATAGCCACTTGCTGTGTTTATATGCATCCGTCGGGTCTACATAATCATTATTGTACTTCCAGTCTTTTGCACGAGTGTTATACGGTGGATCGATATAGATACAATCTACCTTCCCAGCATACAGATACTCCAAAAGCTGAAGCGCATGATAATTGTCTGCCTCAATCAGAGTATGCCAAAGGCTGCTGTCCGGGGCATTCTGGATGTTATCAATGGGCTGGAGCATTGGGAAAATAGGCTCACCAAACTGTGCTACAGGTACAAGCTCCTCCAGGGAGATTTCCACTGTTTCCTTGGTGGGCTTGTGGTAGCACTTCGCCATGGTGCCATTGATGCTCACGACAGTGTAGACTTCCTTGATCTGCCCGGCCTTTTTCGCCACGTTCGATCCGATCTTTATGGCAATGCCATAAAGGGGAGTGCATTCTGGAATATGATCTTCGAACACCAGACCAAATTTCTTTGTCTTGCTCAGGCGATCAAATTCTTCCTGCAGCCTGGCGCGGAGGGCTTTGTCCTCGACCTGTTCCAGCAGCTCACTGATCTTCGCCATGGTCTTCCGTCTCCTTTGCATCTTCTGTTGCCTTCTGTGCAATCTTGCTCCAGGATGTCCCAAAGAGCTCATGCCCGTCGCTGAGGTGCATCAGCGTTGCACCATCCAGAATAGCCTGCGTTCCGGGTGATACGCTCTCCAGCTTATCCAGGGCAATGAATATCTGCTTTCCCGTTGCCTGGTACTGTCGCAGAATTTCCTCCAGATAGGCATTATCGATCTTGATCAAAATATTGGAATCGTGGATCAGTACCGGAATGGGGCAGCTGTTCACCAGGCATAGATCATAGATCACCAGATTTTTAAATGCAGTACCCTCGCTGGTGTTCTCTTCCGTGCCAAAGGGTAAATCCTTGCTGGAGATTCTCAACACGGGAGCCTTTTCTTTGCCAGCTGTGACAGCGGCATTAATGGTTTCAGCGAGAGTCGTAACGAGCTCTTCCACACTGGTGATAGCGCTCCTGTGTTGCTCTGCGAGTTCCCGCAGATGAGCCATCTTTTCCGCGCGTTCTTCCTGCAGTTCCTTGTCATGTAGAAGCTGTTCACGCTCGGTCTGCAGTTCCTCCAGCCGCTGCCTTGCACTAACACACTGGGACATGATTTTCTCGGAAATGGAGCGTGTGATCCCGCTTTCCTGAATCCGAGCTTCCAGACGTTTGATCTCTTCGGAATAGAAAGTGATCAAAGGCTGCAAACGGGCGATTTCATCCTTCATCTCATCGCGCAGGATTTGACGCAGCTGGCGATGGAAGTTTTCGATATCCTCAAAAGCTTTGATGTTTGCTTGCGGGAAGAAATGCTGTAAGGCTGTAAACTCCTCCTCTCGTTCTGTCATGGTCTCTGAGAGATTGTTTTCAACCGCCACCTGCTGAGAACGTAAGGACTCATATTGGCGAGTAATCAAGCGCAATTCTTTTTGCAGCTTGGCCACGGTCTCAATGGTCTTGGTATCCATACCCAGATCGGCAAATTCTATTTCTCCACCCTCTTTGCGAAGCAGTCTGTCAAGGCGTTCCTGCATGGCTTTGATGGCACCGCTGTTTTCCTCCAGCTTGGCTGCATAATCCACTGTCTGGGCGGGGTTCTTCAGGAAGGCTTCATACGCCTTAATATTCAACGCCTGTTCCATGTATGCTATCTCGGCAAGCAGACGGCCATGGTTGAACAACACCAATAAGAAATCCACTGCTGTATCGTGCGTATCTTTCGTGCCTTTGATCGGTTTTCTTTCGTCAACATTTCCTTTGCTGTAAATCCGGAAGAAATGATCCGTCAGTCCCGGAATTGTCAGCCCTGGCAGATCAATCCGATACGCATCTCGCAGAAATGAGTGATATTGTTCAATGGCCATTTCATCAATGATGGTTTTCCAGTCCTGCGTACATTCAAAGATCTTCTGTGGTTCTTCAGGCTTCCGATAAAAATATCGCAGCTTTTCATCCACTTCAAAGGTAAAATAGACCGTCAGATCACGATCGATGTGTTTCCGAACATCCTGTGCAATCTTGGCATACCTGTCCCCACCAAAGATGAAATCAACAATCCAAAGAAAGGTAGACTTGCCTATGGCATTATTGCCCTGGCTGCTGCCCTGAATAATGTTGAGCCCAGGCTTTATGGTCATGTTGCGCAAATCATCCACAAACGCATCACACTTGACGGTTCTTAACATAGTGCAGCTTATCTCCCTTCTTGTTGAATTTGATCCTCCCCAGCGCGTAGAGGCAATCCAATGCGCTGAGGATGTCCGCCATGTCCTGCTTGCCATCTGGGTTTATGGCATCAAGCAGTTTCTTTGGTGTTATGTCCTTCTTGGACACGATCTCCAATATCTGCGGAAATCGGGCTATCACCGATTTTGAGTAGGGGATCGCCTTGTTTGGGAGTCTCATCGAACACCTCACACCTTTGTACGAAATAGGAAACGACGATTTCGGCAGCAGTACGCAAGGACTCTCCAGTTTGGGCACAGATTTCGTTAACCAGCTCGTTGAAAATGCCCTGTTGATTGATTCCCTTTATCAGGCTGGCATCCTGATACATTCGACGGATGATTTGCGCATGCTGATCCATCACAACTTTGTCCTCGCCGGACAATCGGTACAGCTCGTCATTTACGCCTTGATACTTCCGGGTGACCCTCAGCAGGATCAGATCCTTGAGGTCATCATCTTGTACTTTGTTTTCAACCTTTGTAGGCTTCTCGCGCAATTTCGTATTGGGAGAATTCTGCATTTTACTGACAGCGAGTAGCGTTTGCCTTATTTCCGTGGACAGGGTGTGTTTCGACATCGCTTCTCTTGCCAGGCTTCGTATATGGAGGTCGCTCTTCTTCTGATGAAGCGCCAGTTTTTCCTCATCAGAGGCGTTTGTAAGTTCACATCTGCAGTTTGCGCACACAACAATGTCGTCACCGGGAGAAAGCGTATAACGGGTACCGTAACTGACACTGTCATCATCCGAAGAATGGGATACCGCGATTTTTTTACCACAGCGGAGGCAATTGCCACCAGCCTCTGCCACCAGCGCAAGCGCAACGGAATCAGCACCGATGGATTTTGCTACGTCAAAAGACGATTCTCCATATTTGGAAACAAAGGAAACGGAGGCTCTCTGATTGGCAAAACCGTCCATGTATTCATCAGTGATTTCTTTTACATGAGGCTGCAATTTTGCGTTTGATACCTGCACGGTATAAAGGAATAATCCTGCCAGAAAATCATCGAGCACAAATTCCTTCAATCCTCTGACCTGTGCCACTGTCAGGTTGTTCACCAATTCAATGACCGTCTGATCGTCCAAAGTTTCGTCTTTTTTGACGATGTCCTGCAGCGCCAGTACTACATCCTTCCGCTTGTTTCTATCGACATATTTCATGACGCTGTCACGGAAAGAAAGTGACACAGCATGGGGATCGGCCTTGCTGGCTCCTTCAGATACATTTCCAGGCACATTGATCCTGCCAGCGGCATAAGCTGAAACATTGCTGCCGTCCAATGCCAAATAACCATCTGCTACGGTCGAAAACATAGCCGCACAGAGTGCAGGATTAGTTGCAAAGGTCGATGGACGCATCTCCATGACCGTAAGCAATGACCCAAAGCACAGTCGCACCGTAGCACCTCCTTCATCTTATGTTGGCAGCTTTTATTTTCCCGGAAAAACAAATTCGACGATGTCTCCGACATTGACATTTAGCGTTTGGCAGATGCGCCACAGCACTTCCATGCTGACTGGTTCGCCTTTGCCCATCTTCGCCAGAGTGGTAGAGGCTATGTCTGCTTGTTCCTTCAAATCTTTTTTTAACATCCCCCTGTCGATCAGGAGCTTCCAAAGCTTGTTATAACTGAATTTCATCTTCATCGCCCTCATTATTCGATGGTAATCGGTAACAGGATATATTATATCAAAGAACTTCGCAAAAAGCAATCTGAAGTTTGTTAAGGCGTAACTCGAAAAACTGAGTCGCGCCTCTTTTCATTTTGCAATTTTCAACCAACTTCCAACCAACTTCCAGACAAGTTAAGCCTCCTTTTTTCGTCTACAATCATCCTGTGCTTAGGCCAGTGGGCCAAGGCATTGGAAGGACTGATCAACCTTCCAATTATTTAAAGCCCGTCTCCGGAGTCCGGTCGCACCGGCATCCGATAAGCCGGGGATGAGCTTGTAACCAGCACACTCTTTATCGGAGGGCGTGTATCACCGAACGGAGGATCGTGTGATGACACGCAGGCAAGAAAAAGTGAATCTCGATTTTCCGTTCACGACCATCGTGAAAGGACAAACGAGATGTCACAGACAAAAGTTGGCAATCAGAACACTAACAACGGCACGAAGCTGGTCAAGCTGCCGCTTCGCGTCAACCAGGAGACCATCGAAGCTAATGGGCAGGTTGGGAAGGTTCGCTCCGTGCGTATCGGTTCCAAGCACTATCCCTGCATCTTCGTCGAGGTATCCGAACACGATGCCCATCAATACATGCAGCTGGAATGGGCCGATGTCAAAGCGGAAGAGCGCTCGGAGCGCTGTCTGATTGAGGACGGGCACGGTGGCTACATCATGTGCCCGGAACGCAACAAATGCATCAACTGCCCGAAGGTCGGTTCCTTCAATTTCGATACCAACCGGCCCACATCATTGGATGCACTGTATGCGGAGAGCGAATTCGAGCCCGCCAGCCAGCAGCCGGATCAGATTGATGAAACCTCGGATATTCTGGCGATGCTGGTTGAGGAGCTTGGGCGGATTAAGCCGAAATATGCTGAGATCTTCAAAGAGCTCTACAAAGGCAACGAGCGTCCGCTGACTATCGCACGGGCGGTGGGCATCGGGAAAACGCAGGCTTACACTGACGTTCCCCGCGTGAGGGAACTGGCAGAGAAGCTCTATCGTGACATGATGGCATAAAAAACGGCCTGGCGGCGAATAACCGTCAGGTTTTTTCCATGCCCGTGTTCAGCGAAAAATGAGCACAGCAGAGCCGTGAACACCCCCTGAACACACCTGAACACACCCGTGTTCAAGGCCCGCGAACACAGCTGAACACCCCCTGAACACGGGCGTAGTGAGCACAGCCCAAAACGTGAAAAAGCCCATATTTCAAGGGCTTCCGAGGTGTGTTCACGTCCATATTTCAGTTTGACAACTTGACCGATAGCCCAGAGCACATCGTTCACATCGATGGGGGAAAGCCGCCGAGGACCGCCGGTGGCGGAAATCTCGTCGGCGGCTTTCTCATCCGAAAGGGAGTAATCTCCGCTGTGCGGAGTCACGACCATTGAGGATGCGGACCGTTGGTTCGAGTCCAACTGTCACCACCACTCGGAAGCCCTTGTAGATCAAGGACTTCCACTTTTTTATCCCCCGGCATCACTGCCGAGGGGTTCACTTTTTTCAGGGTTCACTTCGGTGACGTGAACAGTTCGTGCCGCCATTCCGTTCACACGGTCGTCTGGCTCAGTTGCCGGAAAATCAGGGTGGCTCAGTTGGTGGAAATGAAGCTGCCTTTGTAAGTTTATCTCCGATTCTTCGAATCATCTGAATTATGAAAAACGCAAATGTTCATCCGCTTTCTGTCTTGCAATAAACTCGAACAGATGCATTTCATCTCCATAACTGGTCGTGAATACTTCAGGCTCATTAATGCCCTGTGATTTCAGTATTTCGGCAATACCGAGACAGCGTTCGAGGGGCTTCTTAAGATCATACTGTTTCCCACAGGTTGAAATCAGCCAAACAGTGCTCTGGCACCGATTAAGAATCTCTTCAAAGAGTGCCAGTTCATTTTCATTCCTGATAACCATGTTTTTTACTCCTTCCAGACGCAATTAATCCAACCGTTGTCAGCTTTTATTGTTCAGTTTGGCTTTTTACGGTTTTCCTGCCGAGCAGAAGCAGCGATACAATCAGCACCAGCGGGAATACGCTTCCGGCCAACATACCGGATTGCAGACTGTCACCTGCCTGCTGAGAAACTGTGCCCACCAGGCTCGGCCCGAACGCACCGCCCAGATCGCCAGCCATGGCAAGAAAAGCGAACAGTGCGGTACCGCCCTGGGGAAAACGGGGAGAGGTGATGCTGATTGTGCCGGGCCACATGATTGCCACGGAGAATCCGCAAAAAATGCAGCCGATCAGGCCCAGAACAGGGCTGGAAGACAGGGATGCCAGCAGATAGCAGCATAAGCACAAAATGCCGGATCTGATCATATACCGGTTCAGATTGATCCTGGCGCCGTATTTCCCGTAGATCACCCGGCTGATGCCCATGGTGACCGCAAACATGCAGGGACCGATCAGGTCGCCCACGGATTTTGAGAAGCCCAGCGCCGCCTCCGTATAGGCCGAAGCCCACTGCGCCATGGACATTTCCGACGCTCCCGCGCAAACCATCAGCAGAATCGCCACCCAGAACAGAGGCTTCCTGAACAGCTGTCCGATGGTCATTCCCTTGCCCTCTTCCGTCAGGTGCTCAATCGGGCAAGAGGCAAAGTTGAAAATATTGTAAAGCGGGATCAATGCCCACACACATGCCAGGATACGCCAGCTGCCAATGCCAAAGGCCGTGAAAAACAGGGAGGACAGTAGGATTACGCCCACTGATCCCCAGCAGTAGAACGAGTGCAGCAGGCTCATGACCGCTTCCTTATGATCGAAGGGACAGGCTTCCACAATGGGACTGCACAGCACCTCGATCAGCCCGCTGCCGATGGCGTACACAATAACGCAGGCGATGATGCCCGCAAAGGGATCTGCACATATATCCGGAATGAACGCCAGCCCGACCAGGCCAAGGACGGACGCCACCTCTGATGCAACCACGCTCTTCCGATAACCGATCTTATCCACAAACCGGGCACAGAATACATCCACCACCAGCTGCGTGAAATAGAATGCGGTCGAGATCAGGGCGATCCTTCCCAGGGAAATGCCATAATCGGCATGAAATTTCAAAAACAGCAGCGGTGCGAAGTTCGCCGCGATGGCCTGAGTGATGAAGCCCAGGTAGCAGGCTTTCAATGTCTTCTGGTAATTCTTTTGCATGGCCGCTTCTCCTTCCAATGCCCCCTGATTACAGCTTGAATTATATCCCATTTTATTTACTTTTTCATTAGACAATATGCCATATTCATAGTATAATATACCAAATAATCGTCAAAGGGGGGCTTTCATGGCCGCGCCAAAGCCTTTTTCACGGATTATCACAGATGAAACACTGCTGGAAAATGTCCGGCATGGCAGTCCGGCTTTCCCGCTTCAGTATTATTATGAGAATATATGGGATTTTGACTTTCATTGTGTAGACTGGCACTGGCATCCGGAACTGGAATATGTGTATGTACAGTCAGGCCAGGCTATCTGCTTTATTGGGAAAGAAAAAAGGATCCTCAATGCTGGATGCGGCATACTGATCAACAGCCGGGTAATCCATCGTTTTGAGGCAGGGGCCAGTACCGTCATTCCGAACGTAGTGTATTCTCCTTTTTTGCTGGCTGCTGAAAACAGCCTGATCTATCTGAAGTATCTTCAGCCGTTTATCAGCAGCGGAGCGAGCTGTGTTTTGTTCAATCCTGCCGTTCCGTGGCAGGCTGTTTGCATACAGAAAATGATGGAGGTTTTTGCAAGTCAGGAAAAGAGCGATACGGAGGAAATCGTCACAGTGGCATCCCTTCTTGCATTCTGGAATGAATTATATCATCACTGGCAGACAGAACATGATACCTCAGAGAAAAAAGCAGACCGCACAAACCAGACCCGTCTCCAAATTATGATGCAGTATATTCAGGAGCATTATCAGGAGAATCTCCGGTTGGAGGATATCGGCGCAGCCGTTCATATTGGCAGGAGTCTGGCACTTCAGATATTTCAGCAGGGCATTCACCAGGCTCCGGTCTCTTATCTGATTGCCTTCCGTCTGAAACAGGCGGCAAGGCTGCTCACTTCCACAGAAAAAACCGTTTCCAGGATCGCAGAGGAAACCGGCTTTGAAAGCTCCACATATTTTTGCAGGAAATTCAAGGAACTCTATGGGATGACACCAAGAGATTATCGGGATAAATAAGACGTCTGCAAGAAGAAGAAAAGCGAAGAAAAGAACATGAAGAGTAGTTGCCTATCATATGCAGAATGTTGTCGATCAATATTCACCATATCTTTATCTCCGTTCTTGATTTCAAAGAGATTCAAATGTATTTTATCAGAAAATATTTGGTTAAATTAGCATTTTTGTTTTTACGCACATATTCCACTTCGTATCCCAGTTTTTTATAGAACTCAAGGGCCTGAAATCCGTAAGTTGTAAGATTGATCTGCTCTCTGTCATCGTCCTTGAAGGCCTCTTCCACGGCCTTGACAAGCATGGAACCAACACCGGCTTTTCGATATTCTTCCATGACAATCAGATCTCCGATATGAACCTCTTTGTAATAAGCATGTCCCTGGATGATACCTGCGATTATTTCTCCGTCTTTTGCCACAAAGCAATAGTCAACATATGCTGTGTCTATGCCATTTTTCAAGGCATATTTGCTGAATTCCTCACCTACGAGTTTACCGATAACTCCATCTTCGTCTTCAGTTCGTTCTATTATAAAAGACATATTTCCTTTTTCACCCTTCTTAATCCCTTTATTCCGTAATGGTCAGGAATTTCAAAAGATATTTTGGCAAGCCCATACTGGCTACCGATCCCAATTTTAGCATATCCTCTGGATTTTTGGCAGAAAATTTTCGCCGCTGGCATTCATCAACAGAAGAACGCCAGCGGCATTCCGTCATACTATACATGGCTCAGTCGGTAGAGCACATCGTTCACATCGATGGGGGAAAGCCGCCGAGGGCCGCCAGTGGCGGAAATCTCGTCGGCGGCTTTCTCATCCGAAAGGGAGTGATCTCCGCTGTGCGGAGTCACGACCATTGAGGATGCGGACCGTTGGTTCGAGTCCAACTGTCACCACTACTCGCAAGCCCTTGTAGATCAAGGGCTTGTTCCACTAACGAAGCCATGCGACGGTGGCATGGCTTCGTTGCTTGGCGGTATGGCTTCTTTGACAGAAAGTCGCATGGCTCAGTTGCCGTCCTCGAAGGTGAACGGAGTGATTCGTTCCTTATACTCCATTGGAACCAGAGAATAATCAACTGTATAAAAAGTGCAAATATGATACAACCTTATGCTAGGAGACCGTAACGCCTGATAAACTCACGTGCTTTGATAAGAAAAGGGACTCACCACGGTTGGTGATGAGCCCCTCGATTGGTTCAGTTTGCTTG
>R26__coassemble_428_pt1 | contig 26503 bp, 21 predicted proteins | sample R26__metabat2_high_PE_047 | metagenome-assembled genome bin R26
GACTGCGCTTCGCTATCCGTGAAGGCGGCCGTACCGTTGGTTCCGGCGTTGTGGCCAAGGTCATTGAGTAATTTCAACGCTTACACGGAACGCTCCCGAAGCGGGAGCGTTCCTTTCTTCTGTCTGTGAAAAAAGGAGTGTGCGCAATGTTCAATTATAAATGCCGCGGAACCTGTTCCACTTCCATTGATCTGGAGATTCAGGACGGCATTATCACCTTCTGCCGGATCAACAACGGCTGCAAGGGCAACACCCAGGGCGTGGCCAAGCTGGCTGTCGGCCGGCCCGCCGAAGAAATTGCCGCTATGCTCGAAGGCATTCAGTGCCGGGGCGGTACTTCCTGTCCCGATCAGCTTGCCAAAGCCATCCGGGCTTATCAGGATTAATCAGCTGATCACTCTGACTCTGAATTAAACCATTAATTGTGAATTGTGAATTATGAATTCTGAATTATCTTTTGAATCCATGAATCTCTCTTCCGAGATCCTCCGTGCCGTCCAGGCAATGGGTTTTCAGGAACCCTCCACCGTCCAGGCGAAAACCATTCCCCTGATGATGGAAGGTCATGATATCAACGCCATTGCCCCTACCGGCACCGGTAAAACCTGCGCCTTCGGCATTCCCATGCTGGAATATGTCCAGCTCAAGGACAGCCGTGTGCAGGAAATCGTCCTGGCGCCCACCCGGGAACTGGCGCTGCAGATTGGCGAGGAGCTGACCAAGCTCGCCAAGTTCATTGACGGCGTACGGATCGCCGTTATATACGGCGGCCAGTCCATATCCCGTCAGATTACCGCCCTCAAGCGCCGGCCCCAGATCGTCATTGCGACGCCCGGGCGCCTGCTGGACCATATGCAGCGGGGCAACATCCGCCTGGACGCAGTCCACACCATGGTGCTGGATGAAGCGGATGAAATGCTGAACATGGGTTTTGTCAAAGACGTGACAAAAATCATCGAAGCAACGCCTTCCGACCGTCAGCTGGTGCTTTTCTCCGCCACTACCAATCAGGACGTGCTGACCATCGCCTGGAAATACCAGCACGATCCGGTGGAGATTACCGTTGAAGCCACCAAGGCGGACCGCCCGCAGATCACCCAGTACGTCATTGCGACCGAACAGGATCACAAAACGGATAATCTGCTCTATCTGCTGGATGCCAATGTGTATCAGCGCGTCATGATCTTCTGCAATACCAAGTTCATGACCGATAAGCTGACCAGCCGCCTGATCAAGGAAGGCTACAACGCCCAGTGCCTCCACGGAGACATTCCCCAGTCCAAGCGGAACACCGTCATGAATGATTTCAAGCGGGGTAAGTTCCCGATCCTTGTTTCCACCGATGTTGCCGCCCGCGGCATTGACGTGGATGATGTGGAAGCCGTCATCAATTACGACCTGCCAAACGAGAACGAGTATTATCTCCACCGCATCGGCCGTACCGGCCGCGCCCATAAGCACGGCGTCAGCTTTTCCCTGGTTACCTTCCGGGAAAGCGTCCGGATGGATGAAATCCTGAAGTATATGCTCACCGCGCCGACGCCCCTGAAGTTTGAGGACGATGTTCTGCGCAGGGAAGACGGTACTCCCTTCTTCGAAAACATCTGATTGAATTTGTTTGAACCCCCTTTCCGGTATTTCCCGGAAAGGGGGTTAATTCTGAATTAAAAAAGATCCCCGAGGCGATTCCTCGGGGATCTTTCCTTGTGTCTGCGATTATCCGCGGCGGGCGGCAAAGCACTCGCTGCAGTATACGGGACGGTCCTCTTTGGGCTCGAAGGGAACCTGAGTGGGCTTTCCGCATTCTGCGCAAACAGCGTCGTACATCTGACGCGGAGCGCCGGCAGCACGGCTTGCCTTACGGGCCTGACGGCAGGCCTTGCAGCGGGTGGGCTCGTTCTGGAATCCCTTTTCGGCATAGAATTCCTGTTCACCGGCAGTGAAAACGAACTCAGCGCCACAGTCTTTGCATACCAGCGTTTTGTCTTCGTACATGATCTGGTAACCCCCATAAAGATTTGATAGGCGACTCCTTCGGCTGACCTGGTCTTTGACCCCACACACGCCGTCTGGAAGTCTGCTCTGTGCTTTACGCACCCTCACTCGCTTCTCTCGGGATTGCTCCCGGACGGACTTACATCTAGACCGCACCATGCTCCCCGCCGCTTTGGACGGATTACGTGGACCGCTTTGCCTGCGACTGGCATCGGCTTGCAACCACAGACCCGAAGGACCCAACCGGCGACATTATATTACCACCATGTACAAAACGCAAGATTTTTTTCCATTTTTGACAAATAAAGACAATCGAAATGCATTCTTTGAGAAGGATTCCCTCATTTTTCACTTTTTCTGGCCGTAATAAGCGTTCGGACCATGCTTGCGCATGAAGTGTTTTTCCTTCACATACTCCGGCAGATTCATCCGGGGCTGTGTCTCCGGCAGCGCCTCGGTATGCCATGCCATCATGGCAACTTCCTCCAGCACCACCGCGTTATGCACCGCTTCCATGGCGTCCTTGCCCCAGGCAAACGGTCCGTGGTGCCGTGCCAGCACGCAGGGTACATAATTCGGATTCAGGCCGTTCTGTTCAAAATGAGATGCGATCACCCGGCCGGTTTCCAGTTCGTAGGCGCTTTCCACTTCCTCTTTGGTCAGGTCCCGGCAGCAGGGAATATTGCCGTAGATATAATCCGCGTGGGTTGTGCCGTAGGCGGGGATATCCCTTCCGCTCTGGGCCCAGATCGTTGCCCAGCGGGAATGAGTATGCACCACGCCGCCTATGTCCTTGAAGCGGCGGTACAGCTCCGCGTGGGTCGGCGTATCGGAAGACGGATTCAGGCTGCCCTCCACCTTTTTGCCCTCCAGGTCAATCACGACCATGTCTTCCGGCTTCAGTTCCTCATAGGGAACACCGCTGGGCTTGATGACGAAGAGTCCCTTTTCCCGGTCAATTCCGCTCACATTGCCCCAGGTAAAGGTTACCAGATGATAGGCGGGCAGCAGCATGTTGGCCTCATATACCTGTTTTTTCAGTTCCTCCAGCATAATCGTTCCTCCTAAGATTAATTCATAATTCACAATTCATAATTCATAATGATATATACTGTAGCAATCCAGCTGAAGTATAAAAAGTAAGGACTATTACCTCCTACTTCCTATCGCCTGCCTCGTACATTAATTCTGAATTCTGAATTCTGAATTCTTAATTCTTAATTTTCAATGTTCCCAGATCTCCGTTGCGCCAGTGTTTCCTGCACAGGGACACATAGCTTTCATCCCCGCCCAGTACAATCTGCTCGCCTTCCCGCGCCACTTTGCCGTCAATCACACGGGCGTTGCAGGTGGCTTTCTTGCCGCACCAGCAGATGGTCTTCACTTCTTCAATCGTATCAGCCCAGGCCATCAGCCACTGGCTTCCCTCAAAGAAATTGCCCTTGAAGTCTGCCCGCAGGCCGTAGGCAATAACCGGAATTCCCATATCGTCCACAATATGCACCAGGTATTCCACCTGGGCCTTTGTGAGGAACTGGGCTTCATCCACAATCACGCAATCATAGCCTGTCAGGTCCATTTGCTCCAGTTCTTCCGCAAACACGCACTCTGTTTCCAGTCCGCTGCGGGAGCGGATGATCCGGGCACCGTCACGGTTCTCCAGCTGCGGCTTGACCATCAGCACTTTCTGGTTCCGTTCTCCGTAGTTATACTGGACCATAATCGCGTTCGCCGTTTTGCTTGACCCCATGGCGCCATAGCGAAAATACAGTTTAGCCAACCGGATCTTCCTCCTTCTCCGGCGCAGCCGCGGCTGTTTCCGGATCCGTGTTCTTCTTTTCAGGCGTTGTACCGACCGGTACGATTGTATCATTCACCACTGTCAGCCGGATTTCCTGTCCAAGCTGTACGTGACCTTCCAGAAGTTCCTCGCTCAGCGTGTCTTCCACCGTGCGCTGAATCAGCCTGCGCAGCGGCCGCGCGCCGAACTTGGGATCATATCCGTCCTTCGCCAGTTTTTCCGTCACTCCGGCGTCCCAGGTCAGCAGGATTTCCTGTTCTTTCAGTCTGTCCGCCACCTGTTTGAGCATCAGCTCGGTAATCCGGCGGATTTCATCTTCGTTCAGGCTGTGGAATACGATCAGCTCGTCCACCCGGTTGATAAACTCGGGCCGGAAGATCTCCTTGACTTCCTTCATCACGGATTCCTTCATGGCCTCATAATCCCGGGCTTCTCCCTTCTGGTCCGCGCCGAAGCCCATGGTCCTGCCGTTGCCGATCACGTGGGCGCCGGCATTGGAGGTCATCACCAGAATTGTGTTCTTGAAGGAAACCACCCGTCCTGTATTATCGGTCAGCCGTCCGTCCTCCAGGATCTGCAGCAGCATGTTGAATACGTCTGGATGCGCTTTTTCCACTTCGTCCAGCAGCACCACGCTGTACGGTTTCCGGCGGACCGCTTCCGTCAGCTGGCCGCCTTCCTCATATCCCACATATCCGGGAGGAGAACCTACCAGCCGGGAAACCGTATGCTTTTCCATATACTCGGACATATCCAGGCGGATCACCGAGTCTTCGTCTCCGAACATTGCCTCGCCCAGTGCGCGGCACAGCTCAGTTTTGCCGACGCCCGTCGGTCCGAGGAAGATAAAGCTGCCGATGGGGCGTTTCGGATCTTTGAGGCCTGCCCGTGCGCGGCGGATTGCCCGCGCCACAGCGCTGACTGCCTCTTCCTGGCCGATCAGCCGCTGATGCAGCGTTTCCTCCAGGCGTACAAGCCGCTGAGCTTCCTGTTCCGTCATCCGGGAAACCGGAATGCCGGTCCACTGGCTGACCACCTGGGCAATATCGTCTTCCGTCACGGTATCCCGTGCGGTGCTCTGCGCCCGATTCCACTCCGCCCGTTTTTCCTCTATTTCGCGGTTCAGATTCCGTTCCTGATCTCTGAGCGCGGCTGCCTTCTCAAAGTCCTGGTGCGAAATAGCTTCCTTCTTTTCGATCACCACTGCCTCCAGGCGCTTTTCCTGTTCCCGTACATCCGGCGGTGCCGTGCAGGCAGCTATCCGCACCCGGCTGGCAGCCTCGTCCATCAGGTCAATGGCCTTGTCCGGCAGGAACCGATCCGGGATGTACCGGTCGGAAAGCTTCACCGCCGCGGCCAGCGCCTCGTCCGTGATCCGGACCTTATGATGCGCTTCATACCGGTCGCGCAGGCCGTAAAGGATGGACAGGGTTTCCTCTGCCGTCGGCTCGCCCACCATGACCGGCTGGAACCGGCGTTCCAGCGCCGCGTCCTTCTCGATATGCTTGCGGTATTCATCCAGCGTCGTCGCACCGATACACTGGATTTCGCCGCGGCTCAGGGCCGGCTTCAGGATATTGGCCGCGTCCAGGCTGCCCTCGGTCGCTCCGGCGCCGATAATGGTATGAATTTCGTCAATGAACAGCAGAACGTTGCCGGCTTTGTGCAGCTCGTCCATCACATTCTTCAGCCGTTCCTCAAACTCGCCCCTGTACTTCGTTCCGGCTACCATGCTGCCGATATCCAGGCTCATCACCCGTTTCCCTACCAGCAGTTCCGGCACGTTGCCCTGTACGATGCGCTGCGCCAGACCTTCCGCCACGGCGCTTTTGCCCACGCCGGGCTCGCCGATCAGGACAGGGTTGTTCTTTGTCCGGCGGATCAGGATCTGGATAATCCGCTGAATCTCCGTCTCCCGGCCGATTACCGGATCCAGCTCGTTCTTTTCGGCTGCCGCCGTCAGATCGCGGCTGTATTTCTCCAGTTCGCTCTTGTTGTTCTCATTTCCGTTTCTGCCCCTGGCAGTCGCAAACGGCGGGAATCCGGGCATCCTGCGCGGCGCTTCCTCATTGCCCGCGTTCTCCCGCATCTGTCTGAGCAGCTGTTCCCGTGCGGCGGACAGATCCACGCCCGCTTTCCGGAACAGTCCGCCGGCCACGCCGTCGTCATTGCCCAGCAATGCCAGCCAGATATGCTCCACCGTCACATAGTTCTGTCCCAGCTTGTGGGACTCCAGCACGCTGTTTTCCAGCGTTTTCTTTGCCCGGGGACTCAGTTCGATCCGGGTACCTCTGGCTTCCTCTGGATCGCCGACTTCCTTCAGATGTTCACGCAGTTCTCCCACTACGGATTCATAGCTCATCCGGGCGGAAACCGCTTCAGGCACGGATGCACCCGTCTTCAGCAGGGCAAGCAGGAAATGCTCTGTGCCGACATACGGCTGCTGAAGTTCCGCGGCGATCCGCTGGGCCAGCATCAGCGTCTGCTGGGCTCTCTGGGTAAAACGACCGAAAATAGGCATGGAAAATTCCTTTCTGTTATCATCTTCTGTTGCCCTGATGGCATTGAGCACCGTGCTCAGCAGGTTCCTGACGTTTCCTTTCATCAGGTCCGCGTTCATCCGGCTCATACAGTCGGCGCACAGATGTCTGACCGTAGTTTCTTCACCGGCCACTACGGAAACCGTAAAATTTGCTTCATTCACATGGCATTCTTCGCACAGCATTTCTCTCGCCTCTTTTCCTCTCCAAACTGTGGACTTTTTTCAGCATCTTTCTCGCATTGTTAACTGTTTATCTTGATGTTTCGGCCATAGTACACCAATAATTCTTAATTCTTCATTCTTAATTCTTAATTGTTTATTGCCTGTTTCTCGCCGCAATGGTCATCAGCATGGACTTCATCATCTTTGCCCGCATTGCGTTTTTCAGGGAGTCCGGAACCGGAACGCTCAGCGCCCGTGTGCTGATCGATGAAGCCATCAGGGCGGCTTCATCCGCTGTCACAATCCGCTGCTCCTTCAGCTGGCTGATCAGCCGGAGGCATTCCTCCTCTTCCAGACTGTCTCCGATTCTGTCGTTTACCAGGTACATCAGCCGCTGTGAGCCGGCCTGCACAACCCGTACAATCCGGATATATCCTCCGCCGCCCCGGCGGCTCTCTGTCAGGTAACCGTGATCCGGGGAAAAGCGGGTTGCCAGCACATAATTGATCTGGCTCGGTGCGCAGCCGAAATACTCCGCCAGCTCATTCCGCTTCAGTTCCACTTCCGTGGACTCCTCATTCAGAAGCTCTTTAATAAACTGTTCTATCGAATCGCTCAGACGCATAATATACCCTCCCCTCGTCAAAGCGCATCTCTGACTTTCTTTGACCTATTGAGTATACCACACAAGTCCGACTTATTCAACAACTGCTTTTAAACCAAACAGTCTGTTAAGGTAAACACTATATGATTGTTCATTGTTCATTGAAAGCAATTTCCGGAAGCTGCAAAGCTTCCGCAATTGCTTTATGCAGGTGCTCATCCTTCTGGTGAACATACTTCACGGAGGAGGGAATCCGTTTCCCGTCATCCCAGATCACATATCCGCTGCCATCCTCATTCAGGCCGTAATCCGCGAAGGTCTTTCCCTCTTCCGGAATCAGCATGGTCAGCCGGCCCTGCACCCGGTTCCCCAGGAAAAAGACAAAGGAGCCGTGTTCCGGATCCACCGACAGGTGGTTCCCCGTGAATCCGGCATTGCCGAAAGCCCGCATGCCCATATACTGCGGAATCTCGGAGTAATACTGATTGGGATGCCTGACATAGCACTGGTACCCCAGGTACTGACTGTGTGTTCCGTCCGGTCTCCGGTATCCGGTCCGGTTCACTGCCATTTCCCGCAGGGAGGCGCCGCTGACAATCTTCTCTTCCAGCACCGCCCGGCAGAAGCGGGTCATATCCGCCGCCGTGGAGAAAAGTCCTGCGTGGCCGCACAGGTCTTCTGTGCCGCACTGGATCACCGCCGCTTTCGGATCATGGGGCACACCGGGCTGCAGTCCTTCCCGCAGGATGTGTTTCCCGTTCATGATCCGGTACTCCGGATCGTACCGCTGACAGTCCGCAATCCGCTCTTCCGGCACCCTGGCCCAGGTTTCCGTCATACCGGCCTTTGTCAGCACCGTTTCCCGGACAAAATCCATATACGGCATTCCCGCTGCCGCTTCTATCACATATTTCAGCACCATGGAGGGAATATCAGAATAGGCGCGGCCTTTCGGCGCACCGGTTGATACCGTACCGAACAGGCACCGCAGGGCTTCCTCCCGGTCCCGGCACTCATCCACCCGTCCCGGCGTTTTCAGTTCCGCGGTAAAGCTCATCAGCTGTTCCACCGTTACGTCCTTCAGTTCTGTAAAGCGCGGATCATATGAAAAAACAGGCCTGCCGATATCCAGCAGGCCGTCTTCCTTCAGCCGGAGGGCGCAAAGACCGGTAAACAGCTTCGTCAGGCTAGCCAGATCGAATACGCTGTTTTCCTTTACTTCCCCGTCCAGTGCGGTTTCTGTCCGTCCGCCGGCTTCACACACCAGCAGCAGTCCGGACATGATTTCCTTTTCGCGGGTGAAGTATTGCAGTACCCTGAGGAGTTCAGGATTGTTTTTCATGCATCCACACCGATCCGGGTACACGGCACCCGGCCCTCTTTCAGGTCGCTCAGCCGGTGGCGGGCATGACCGATGATCACCGTGGTGCCGCCCTTCACGCAGCTCAGCGCGTATTCCAGCTTGGCCCGGGCGCCGTTTGCCCCGGCGCGGCTGGCGCCGATACAGGCATTCTGCAGTTCCCGCACCTTTTTCTCCACTTCTTCATAGGTCTTGCCGATCACGTCCCGCACCAGGGTGCTGGGATCCCGGCGGTCCTGGTAAATACCCTCTGTAGAGGTCATCAGCACCAGGGTCTTCGCTTTCACCAGTCCGGCGATAACCGCCGCCGTTTCATCGTTGTCCACGCACTCGTGAACCTCTTCGCCCTTCTCACGCCGGGCTGCCAGCTCCATCTTCCGGTTTTCCTCGTCGGATACCGGGTCGTTGTAATTCACAATCGGGATGGTTTTCTGCCGTGCGGCGCGGACCAGCAGCGCACGGATATGTTCGCTCTTTTCCGGATCGTTGAAATGGGTATGCTCCACCAGGATCTGCCGGATGCCGTACTCCGGTGAAACAAACTGACGGTAATTCTGCATCAGGATGGTCTGTCCCTGGGCGGCATAGTCCGCCTTGTCCTGATCCGGATCCCCGCTCAGCTCGCAGCCCGTCCGCTTGATATAGTCCAGCCGACCGATTTCCGTCGCGCCGCTGGTCACCCAGATCATGCCGGGCTTCAGCTCCGCTCCGATTCTGGAAAAAATGTTATAGTCAATATCCCGGTCTTCCTTCCGGATCAGCGCCATGCTGCCGATCTTTCCAACCAGTTCAAACTGATAATCCATGCTCCGTTCCTGCTTTCCGCGGTCAGAGTCTTTCCCGGACCAGCCGGGTCAGAATATACACCGCCATATGATATCCCTGATCATTTCTCAGGGTGATGTCGGCCAAGTCGCGGTATATCGGGAGCCGTTCATGGTAAACACGTTCCACCTCAGTCAGGCCCCCGTCCCGCAGGGTAGGTCGCCGGTCCAGCTTGATGTCGCTCAGGATATCCTCCAGCGGCCGGTCAATCAGCACAATCGTGCCCCAGGACCGCATGATATGGCGGTTCACCGGGTTCAGCACCGTGCCTCCGCCCGTGGAAATAATCATCGGCCGGGCATAGGTCAGCGCGGCCAGTGCGTTGGTCTCCGCCCGCCGGAAGGTCTCTTCCCCGTATTTCTCAAAGAACTCGTTCACCGTACCGCCGGCGCTCTGGGCCACCATGACATCCGTATCCGCGAACGGAACGCCGGTCTCTTTCGCTGTACGCTTGCCCAGACTGCTCTTGCCGCAGCCCTGCATGCCGATCAGAAACAGATGCTTATCCACTGCCATGGTCCTCCTTCCCGCCGGTATCGTTCCCGTTGTTCTTCTTCAAGATGATACAACTTTTTCCTTTTTCGTCAAGTACCGGAAGCCTTTGGAACCGTTCTTCCATGGTACTTTCCCGGCGTCATCCGAATACATAACGAAGGACCCGTCCGTCAGCTTCCCTCACTTTTCAGCTGTTTTCAAAGTAAACCGGAAAGCCGCGCCTTCCTCCGTATCCAGCAGGCGGATTCCTTCTCCGTGCATTTCCATGATCCGCTTGCAGATGCTTAGCCCCAGGCCGGTTCCTTTGCCTGCGGTATGGGCCCGGTCCGCCGTAAAGAACCGGTCAAAGATTTTCTCCCGGTCTTCCGGGGGTACGCCGCTGCCGCTGTCCCGGACGGTTATTTCCGCCGTTCCGCTCTTTACCGCTGTTTCAAGGGAAATCTTTCCGCCTTCCGGGGTAAACTTAATCGCGTTATCCAGCAGGTTAATCACCACCTGCTCAATCCGGTCGCTGTCCGCGTGCACCAGGCAGGGATCAGTATCAAACTCGCAGCTGATATCGATCTTTTTTCCTTCCAGATCATTCATCCGGCAGATCACTTCCCGCCGGAGCATTTCGTTGATATCAAAATCCGAATAATCCGGTTTCGCGTCTTCCCGTTCCAGGCGGCTCAGCGCCAGCAGATCGTCGATCAGCCCGCTCAGGCGTTTGCTCTCATCCGCAACCAGCCGCAGGTACTTCGGCTGTTCCTCCGCGGGAATCACGCCGTCCGCCATACCTTCCGCAAAACCTTTGATGCTCGTGATCGGGCTGCGCAGCTCGTGGCTTACATTCGCCACAAACTCCCTGCGGCCTGCCTCCACCCCTTGCAGTTTCCGGGTCATGGTATTGAACGCCCCGCTCAGCTCCCGAAGCTCCGGGTCTCCCTTTTTCTCATCCACCTGCACGGAGAAATCTCCCTCCGCGATGGTTGCGGCGGCCGTTTCCAGCTGTTTGAGCGGTTTCAGCCGCCGGCGTACAAACAGGAAAACCACCACGCCGGTCAGGACCGTCACCGTTGCCGCGAGCGCCACAACCCGCCACAGGATTTCTCCCAGTCCGGACTCGATTTTCTGCGCCCTCGTCCTAATCAATACAGCCCCGCTCACCCTGCCGCCTTTTTCAACGGGCTCTCCAACCGTGAACATAGGCGCGTTTCCGCTTTCTGATCTCATCCGGAGTTTTTCACCGTCCAGGATCTTCTGCAGTGCTTTGTTGACCTCGTCCTGACTCATGCTTTTCACAAAAGCGGGATCTTCGTTGCTGATTGCTTCATTGTAGACCAAGGCCTGGCCATTCCGGTCTATAATCATGATAAAGGCATTGTATTCCTTACTCACATCTCCCGCGGTTTTGTTCATATAGGCCAGCGTCTCACTGTCCCGGTTCCACATCGGATCCATCAGACCGCTGCCGGACAGGTTCCCCGCAAGGTAGGCGATCTCTTCCGCCTCTCCGCTCAGGTGATCCAGCCTCACGTTAATCTGCTGGTTCCGCAGCGTCAGCCACCAGACCGCAGAAAGGCACACCGTGGTCAGCAGAATCGCCGCCATGACCACCGCCATGATCCGTGTAAACATTCAATCACCCCGAAAACAAATTAAGAAATAAGAATGAAAAATGAAAAATGATATAGTCTTAACTGTTTACTGAATACGGGCAGTTCAGCCGTCAGTCACTGTTATTCTTCATTCTTCATTCTTCATTTTTCATTTGGTACTGTTTTCTACCGATCGGTAGAAAATTTATAACCTACTCCTCTCACCGTATACAGGCTCCAGCCGTATTTTTCGCTGTCTTCCAGCTTCTCCCGCAGCCGTTTGATATGAACGTCCACGGTCCGGCTGTCGCCGAAAAAGTCAAAGCCCCAGATCTGGCTCAGCAGCTGTTCCCGCGTAAACACCTGGTTCGGGTGGGAGGCAAGGAAATACAGCACTTCCAGTTCTTTCGGCGGCATCTCCAGGCGCTTGCCCTCATAGTGCACGTCATATTCCTTCAGGCTCACCGTCAGTCCAGGGAAGCTCAGGTCTCCGGCCTGTTCCTCGTCGCTGCCGTGTGCCCGCCGGAGCACCGCTTTCACCCGGGCGATCATTTCCTTCCCGTCAAAAGGCTTCACAATGTAGTCGTCCGCCCCCAGTTCCAGGCACAGCACCTTGTCAAAGGTTTCCCCTTTAGCCGTGACCATGATCACCGGAATGCTGCCGCTTTTCCGGATCGTTTTCAGCACCTCGTATCCGTCTGTCCCGGGCAGCATCACATCCAGCAGCACCAGGTCCGGCGGCAGCTTCCTGAAGCTCTCAATGGCTTCATTGCCGTCCGCTGCCACCTTGACTTCGTATCCTTCCTTTTCCAGGTACAGCTGTTCCAGCCTGCTGATGTTCGGATCATCATCCACCACCAGGATGTAAGGCTTATCCTTCATGTTAACGCCCCCGTCTTTATCAATTCACAATTCACAATTCATAATTCATATGTTCTGTCTTATGTGATTCACAAACTCTGATTATGAATTGTGAATTATGAATTATGAATTTCTGCACGGTAGTGACGCTGAAGGTTACTTCAGCGTCACTACCGTGACTCCGTCTTCCCCTTCACCGTACATCCCCCGGCGGAAGCTCTTCACATGCTTGTTCTTCCGCAGATCCTGCTGGATTCCCGCCCGCAGGATTCCGGTGCCTTTACCGTGGATAACATAAACTTCATTCAGTCCGGCCAGTACTGCTTCATCCAGGTACAGACTCACCGCGTCCAGCGCTTCCTCCAGGTTCATGCCCCGCACGTCGCATTCGCTCTTCACCGTCCGGGTCATCATGCCGGTTTTTGCCTTCACCGTTGTCTTTTCCTTCGCCGGAGCCTGGCGGATCAGCCGGAGCTGGGAAAGTTCCGCCGTAAACTTCATCATGCCGGCCTGCAGGCGCACCTCGCCTTTTTCATCCGGCGGCGCCAGGACCGTTCCTTCCACGCCGAGCGTCAGGATCTTCACCTGGTCTCCGGCCTTTACAGTCTTCGGTGCTTCCCCGCCGTCCTGTTCACCCCGTCCCAGGCCTTCCGCCAGCGCGTCGCTTTCCTTGTCCAGCCGCCGGCGCAGTTCATTCACGGACGCGTCGCCCGACGCGGCGTTCTTCTTCATTTTCTTCAGCTCTGCAATCACGCTCTCGCTTTCACGCCTGGCCTGGTCCACGATGTGTTTCGCGTCCTCACGGGCTTTGCGCAGCGCCTGCTCCCGCTTCTGCTCCATCTCTTTGCGCAGCTGTTCCGCTTCATTGCGCAGACGGATGGTTTCCCGGTTCGCTTCCTCTGCCAGCTGACGTTCTTTCTCTGCTACCTGCCGGTGGTATTCCGCATTGGCGATCACGTCCTCAAACCGGATGGCATTTCCGCTCAGCAGCTTCCGGGCGGCGTCAATCAGGTTCTCCGGCAGGCCCAGCCGCCGGCTGATCTCAAAGGCATTGCTCTTTCCGGGAACGCCGATGGACAGGCGGTAGGTCGGCCGCAGGGTTTCCACGTCAAATTCCACCGAGGCGTTTTCCACCCCTTGCGTGGTCAGCGCAAATGCCTTCAGTTCGCTGTAGTGGGTGGTGGCCAGCGTCCGCACCTTAATGTGCAGCAGCCGCGTCAGGATACTCTGGGCCAGGGCAGCGCCCTCCGTGGGATCCGTTCCGGCACCCAGCTCGTCAAACAGCACCAGGTCCCGGGGCGTCACCTCGTGCATGATCTCCACAATGTTGGTCATGTGGCCGGAGAATGTGGACAGGCTCTGCTCAATGCTCTGCTCATCGCCGATATCCGCAAAAACCTGCTCAAACACCGCCAGTTCCGTTCCCGGATACGCCGGTACCTGCAGACCTGCCTGCGCCATCAGGGTAAACAGACCCACTGTCTTCAGCGTGACGGTCTTACCGCCGGTATTCGGACCGGTAATGATCAGAGAGGTAAACTCCTCCCCCAGCCAGATCGTGGAAGGCACCACTTTCTCCGGATCAATCAGCGGATGCCGTCCACGGATGATCTTCAGCCGGCCTTCATTGTTCATCTTCGGGCTCACGCAGAAAAACCGGCGGCTCAGCAGGCCCTTGGCAAAGATGAAATCCAGCTCCGCCAGCTGCTCCTGCGTCTCCGCAATGGCGGCGGCATAGGGCGCCACTTCCGCGGACAGTGCCGCCAGAATCCGGGCAATCTCCTGCTGTTCTTTCAGTTCCCACTGTTTCAGTTCATTGCCCATTTCCACAGCGGCCATGGGCTCAATAAACAGCGTTGCGCCGGAGGAACTCTGGTCATGCACCAGGCCCTGTACCATGGAGCGGTATTCCGCCTTGACCGGCAGCACATACCGGTTGTTTCTCACCGTAATGATCGGATCCTGCAGCGCCTTCTGCAGCGCGGCGGAATGAATCATCTGGTTCAGCTTGTCCCGGATCCGGTCCTGTGCGCCTCGCAGATGCCGCCGGATATTCATCAGTTCGCTGCTTGCCCGGTCGGCAATTTCATCCTCGGAAATAATGGCGTCCGTAATGTCCTTTTCTATGCTTCTGGAAACAAAAAGCCCTTCCGCTTTCGCACGCAGGAGAGGGGTGTTCTCCCGCTCCGTCACCAGCGCGTCCTGGGCGGCGCGGCTTGCCCGCAGCAGCTCTGCTACATTCAGCAGCATGCCGGCGCTCAGGCTTCCGCCTTTCTCGCAGATCACCAGTGCAGGCTTCACATCCGGGAACGCGATCATCGGATGGCCTCCCGCGTACTGCAGGATCACCGTTGCTTCTTCTGTTTCCGCCTGCAGGGCCTGCACGGCGGTCAGTTCGTCCGCCGGCTCCAGCTGCCGGCATTTTTCCGCTCCGGCCGGCGTCAGGGCGCCTTCAGCCAGGAGTTCGCGGATCCTGGTAAATTCCAGCACCCGCAATGTTCGTTCCTTCATCATCTGTATAATTCCTTATCCTTATGTCTGTAATATGAATATAATGTAAATTATTCCACAGCCCGTTTCCAGTGCCCGGAAGTTGTTTCTCCGTCCGTCTTCCGGCCTTCCTTAAAAGCCTCCAAAACCATTCTTGTTTCTTCCGCATCCTCCGTAGTCAGAACAACGGCCTTTAATTGTGCATTATGCATTGCGCATTGTGCATTGTATATGTTGTCCGTCGGCAGTGCATTCATCAGCTGCACCAGACAGCCTTCCGGCAGCCGCTGCCGCAGCAGCGGAAAACGGTATCCCTTCCGATCCTCCAGTACCTGTCCCCGGAGTGCGTCAGGATGCCCATCATCGCACATCCTGCACCCGGCATGCCCTTTCTTCAGGCCCAATGCGGTCCTGGCCGGGCAGTGGTGAAGCAGCATCAGCCTTGTTCTTCCATAAACTACCGTAACAATTGGCAAGATTCCAGCACTGTTAACCTTTTTCTCCGATTCCAGGTTCCGTTCATTTAATTCTGAATTGCATAATGTCTTCAGTTCCTGCCCGGTCAGTTCAGGAGACGCCGTCACAAATACGCATCCTTCCTCCAGAAGCAGCGAAGCCGCCTGCCGGTTCATCACCGGAATACCGGGGCCTGCCGCAAAAGCAACCGGCCAGTCCGCGCCCAGCTGACCCACGGAACCCAGCACAATGCCGCCCAGCAGGTCTTTGTTCTCTTCTGCGTAGCGGCGCAGCGTCTGCAGGGTTTCTTCCTCGCATACGTCCGGCAGTGCCAGCCAGTCTCCCGGCTGCATGGCGGTTTTCAGCTCCTGCAGGGCCTCCGACCGGTAATCCTCCGGGCACCAGATGACCCGCAATCCGGCTGTTCTGGCTAACTCAGCCTGCTCTGTCGTCCGAACATAAGCAAGATCCGGCACTTCCATATTGGGAAGGTATTCTGTCACATCCTTTAATTCTGAATTCTGAATTCGGATTTCTGAATCAACTTGCTCAAACGCGTTAATACGCGCTTGAGCAAGTTGCTCCAGCGCTTCTCGTCGGATGGCATTCACCTGGCTCACCGGTACAAACGCGCCGGCTGTCTTGGCCCTGATTTCCCTGGGCACAAACACGGTTTCTCCGGTTTTGCCGAGATTCCGTGCCAGTTCTTCTTCCGTTACTGCCCGGGTTTTGGCAGCCTCCACTATTTCTCCGGTGACTGTTACGGTACTTTCACCATCCGTGGCCGTCAGCTGCAGCGCCTCGCCCGGCATTGCCTTCAGGAAAAGATCCGCCGGCACTGTCCGGCCCTTCATCTTTTCGGCTTTCTCCAGCTGTTCCGCAGAGGTCAGGCGGTATGCAGTATCTCCCGTCTTTGCCGTTGTTCCCGGCCGAAGTCGCAGAATGGCCGTCTCTCCAGCTTTCAGATCCGGTCCGGCATAAACCAGCCCGGTTTCCTCATGTGCGCCCCGCAGCGTCAGGCCGTCTCCGTTCCGCAGATCCTTTTCCAGCTGAACTTTCGCCAGTTTTCCGTCCGCCGCGGTCACCCGACCTATCCGGACGCCCTGGTGATTCACTGTATCGGGATAGATCACGCCCGCGTCTTCGCAGCCCAGGGCATAACCCTTCATGAAGCCGCCCCGGTTAAAAATCTGGAGCAGATCTTCCTTTTCCGCTTCATCAGCTTTTTCAAACCTGCCCTGTTCCAGGCTGTCCAGCCCTTTCCGGTAGCTGGCTGCCACAGTGGCTACGTATTCCGGCCGTTTCAGCCTTCCCTCAATCTTGCAGGATGCAACACCCGCTTCCTGCAGTTTCGGCAGTTCGTCCCGCAGGCACACGTCCCGGGGACTCAGCCACGCGCCCCGACGGCCGCGGTAATCATATTCCATCCGGCAGGGCTGGGCGCATCGGCCCCGGTTCCCGCTCCGTTCTCCCACCATGCTGGAAAACAGGCAAAGTCCGCTCACTGCCACGCACTGCGCGCCATGGACAAACACTTCAATCTCAACGCCCGTATCCGCACACTTCCGGATTTCCTCCAGGGAGCATTCCCGTGCCAGCACAGTCCTGCTGATTCCCTGCCTGCCGCACCAGATTACCCCTGTCCGGTTGTGTATGGCCATCTGGGTGCTTGCGTGCACCGTCAGTCCCGGGAAAAGCCGCCGGGCGATCCGCAGCACGCCCAGGTCCTGGATCAGCACCGCGTCTGCCTTCAGGTCATTCAACAGCCGCAGCACCTCTGTCACCCGGCCCAGTTCTCCGTCCTTCACCAGCGTGTTCACCGTCACATGAACCCGCATATGGCGCAGATGGGCAAAACGGATAGCGTCCTCCAGCTCCTGCCGGTCAAAGTTTCCCGCACCGGCGCGCGCACTGAAAGCGGCATACCCAAGGTATACCGCGTCCGCACCCGCCGCATCCGCCCGTTCCAGGGCCGCGCGGTTTCCCGCAGGAGCCAGGTTCTCCATCGTCGTTACGCCCCCTGAATTAATTCATAATTAAGAATTCATAACTCATAATTATATATGGTTATTCCTGATATCATAAATCACAGGAATCTCTCATATCTTCACAAATCCATAAACAGCACTTTAGCTGAGAGTGTCAGTATCCAATCATTGTGAATTATGAATTATGAATTGTGAATTACTTTGGCGCTCCGCGCCAATTGCTCATTCTGCCTTCTCAGCATCATGTTCTCATCCTGCGCCTTCAGCAGATCCTCAGCCAGATTGAAACAGGTCAGCACTGCCGCCTGTCCGGAGGGCAGGTTCGTGACCGCCGTCGTTTCGTTCAGCTTCCGGTCCACAAAGGCCGCCACCCGTTTCACAAATTCCGGCGGATCTCCGGATACCAGCGTATAGTTTTTCCCGGCCACCGTTACAGTGATTTTCTGCTTTTCCATTTATCCTGCCTCCTTGTCCCCGTACGCAGCCTTGTCAGGTGCTTCCGTTTCCGTACATAAGTGAAAAGCGCAGAAAGGGATTAAACCCTTTCCGCGCTTCAATGCATTTGCTCAGATCTGGTCGAAGGGATAGCACTGTCCGAATGTGTCCACACGGATAGACGCCATGACCTGCGGTACGAGCGGCTTGTCGGAACCGTCCCGCTTCGTCTTCACAATATCCTCCGCCACTTCCATGCCCTCCAGCACCTTGCCGAAGGCAGCATACTGTCCGTCCAGATGCGGACTGTCGCTGGTCATGATGAAGAACTGGCTTCCGGCGGAATCAGGCATCATGCTGCGGGCCATGCTCAGCACGCCGTAGGTATGCTTCAGCGGATTGTTGACGCCGTTTGCGGCAAATTCGCCCTTGATACAGTATCCGGGGCCGCCGATGCCAATACCCTTGGGGTCTCCGCCCTGGATCATGAAACCCGGAATGACGCGGTGAAAGGTCAGCCCGTCATAGAAACCGCTGTTGGCAAGCGCGGTAAAGTTGCCAACGGACTGCGGTGCGATTTCGGGATACAGTTCGCCCTTCATTTCACGTCCGTCGCTCATTGTGATTGTAAACACAGGATTCTGTGCCATATTTTCTGTTTCCTCCTTGGGAGCCACGCTCCGCTGTTACATATATTATTATCAGATAACAGCAGAGGTCTGTTCTTTCATTCCTCAGCCCCGTTCATCTGATAAAGCCCGCGTCATTCTGAATTCTGAATTCTGAATTCTGAATTTCTGCTGAGCTTCCCTATTATAACGATTTTTCCCTTTCATGGCAAGCAGTGCCGCAGCACCGGCCTTCTTTGCCGCAGCAATGCATTCTGAACTTCTGCTTTCCGGACAGGATATAAGGCTCACATCCTTCCCTTGGGCGGATCTTTCACACAGGGACCCAAAGCGGCGCTGTATTGCACATCGCGAAGGCAATAATTCATATTTGCCCTGCAGGCGGATATATCATTCAAAAAAGGCGCGGAGCACACTCTGCGCCTTTTTTGACAACCTCCTTCCATCTTTGTATAATAAGTAGATTCCCGAAAGGAGTACACGCTATGACGATCGTACATCCCCAGCAACCTGTAAACGGGCTGAACCCGGAAGATGTGTTCTACGCGGTGGATGACCTCGGAACACAAACCGGTTATGGCTTTATCCTTTATCAGCTCCAGCCCGGTCTTTATCCGGACTGTCCTGTCAATCTGTATTTTTCACTGGCCGGAGATCCCGCTTCACGGTATCTCCTGTTCGGCGCGCTGGTTGCCCGCGCGCGTATCCTGCAGAACGTAAATCCGCAGATGCGCTGCCGCCTGTATACCAGCATTGCCCCCAACGATATCCAGATGAAGGATTTCTATCTGCATAACGGCTTCGACTGCAACGAAACGGACGAGGTGCTCCAGCTGACCATTCCCTTTGGGGACGGCCGTATCCCCATGAGCTGTACCGTTGCCCCCACGCCCCTGAACACCTGGGACGAGCAGAACAGCCTCATCTACCGGCTCCAGATGAATGAGATCTCCTTTGTGGATATGAATTATCTCAAGAATCTCCAGCGTATGCCCCATTTCATGACCCTGGGCCTGTACCGCAACGCGGTGCTCATCGGCGAAGCCATTATGGCCGGCCAGGGCACAGACTGTGAACTGGTGGCAATCTATATTGAACCCGGCAGCCGGAACCAGGGCATGGGCAAAGCGCTCCTGCACCGGCTGATGGCCATCATGGCCGCGGAGGGCGTCACCCGGGTCACCACCCGGATCATGAGCCGCAGTGTGCCCCAGCAGCGTCTGGCGGCGGACTTCGGAGGTACGGTTCTGGGCGTGAATATGCTCTTCCCGGGGATGTATCTGAACTGAGTTCTTTTCCGGTTCTTTCCCTTGATTTACCTTGAATTGCGCTTGACGGGAAATCGTCAGGCGTTTATAATATTTTCAACTGTGTTTTCGAAGGAGGAAACGATCAATATGAAATCCGGCAATAAGCGCGTTGGCGGCAAAACCGGAGCCATCATCGCGCTGTGTGTGCTGCTCGTCGTCACCATCGCACTTGGCGTGATTGGTGTCACCGGGGTGAGCCTGCCTCCGCGGGGTCTGCACAAGGTACTGTCCTGGCTGCCCACCACCAACTCCGACAACTGGCCTGAATCCCTGCCTCTGGGTCTTGACCTGCGGGGCGGTATGTATGTGGAATACTCCGGCAAAGCTCCGGAAGGCTCCACCGCGGACTTTGACAGCCTGCGTGAAGGCACGATGTCCATCATCCGCTCCCGTCTGAGCGACAAGGGCTTCAATGAAGCCAATGTTCAGCGGTTGGGCTCCGATGGAATCCGTGTTGAAATTCCGAACGTGCAGGATGACACCGTACTCGACCTGATCGGCGCCGCCGCCAAGATGGAGTTCAAGGACCCCAGCGGCAACGTGTTCATGACCGGTGATATGGTGAAAGCCGCTGCCTACTCCTACGGTGAAAAGGGTCATCAGATCGCCTTTGAGCTCACTCCCGAAGGTGCCAAAATCTTCGGTGATATGACTGCCGCCAACGTCGGCCGGAACCTCGTCATTGAACTGGACGGTGAAAAGCTGATCGACGCTACGGTGCAGCAGGCCATCCTGGACGGCCACGGTGTCATCACCGGCAATTACACCCAGGATGAAGCCACCAGCGTTGCCGCCAAGATCCAGTCCGGCGCTCTGCCGCTGGAGCTGACCCAGCAGAAGGTTGACAAAGTGTCCGCCACCCTCGGTCAGGACGCTGTGTCCTCCTCTGTACGCGCTGCTCTGATCGGCATCCTGCTGATCATGCTCCTGATGATCGTCCGGTACCGCCTGAACGGCCTCATCGCCTCCTGGGCGCTGACCATTTACACGATCCTGCTGTTCATGCTGATCGCCCTCTTCGGTATCCAGCTGACCCTGCCCGGTCTGGCCGGTGTGGTTCTGGGTATTGGTATGGCAGTTGACGCGAACGTTATCATCTTCGAACGCTTTAACGAAGAAGTCCGCAAGGGCCGCAGTGCGAAAGCCGCTGTCCGCGCCGGCTTCAAAAACGCTATTTCCGCTATCCTGGACGCCAACGTAACCACCCTGATCGCGGCCATCGTGCTGCTGTTCTACGGCACCGGTTCCATCCAGGGCTTCGCCAAGACCCTGCTGCTGGGCGTGGTTGTTTCCATGTTCACCGCAGTCATCGTCACCCGCTTCCTGATGAACCGCTTCGTGAACGCGGGAGCCACCAATACCTCCCTTTATACCAAAGTGAACGCTGAAGCTGAAAAGGAGGTTGAGGCATAATGGTTATCAAGAATCGTTCCAGAATTTGCCTGATCATCTCCGCTGTTATTATTGTCGCTGCCCTGCTCCTGCACCTCTTCGGTATGGGCATCAACCTGGGTATCGATTTCTCCGGCGGCCTCTCCATGCAGTATGACATGAAGACCGCGGTTAACGCTTCTGACGTGACTGCCGTGCTGGACAAGATGGGTGTTGTGGACAACACCGTCCAGGTCCAGGGTGCCAACAGCAACGAAGTAAACGTCCGGATCAAGAATCTTGACAAAGATGATGTCCAGAAGGTTCAGGCCGATTTCGAAGCCGGCGTGAAGGAAATCTATCCGGAAGCCGAATCCGTCGGTGATGTGAACTACGTCGGCCCTGTGGCCGGTGAAACCCTGGTCCGCAACGCGGTGATCTCTGTGCTGCTCGCCGCTGCCCTGATGCTGATCTACATCGCCATCCGGTTCGACCTGAACTCCGGTATCGCTGCCGTGTTCGGCCTGCTGCACGACGTGCTGATCATGCTCTCCTTCATGGTCATCTTCCGCTCCGTGATCCAGATGAACTCTTCGTTCATCGCCGCGGCGCTGACCATCGTCGGCTACTCCATCAATAACACCATCGTGATCTTCGACCGTATTCGTGAGAATGCCAAGAAGATGCCCACGGTTGCCCGTGAAGAAGTCACGAACATCTCCATCCGTGAGAGCCTGGGCCGCACCATCTGCACAACCGTCACCACCCTGATCACCATCGTGGCCCTGTGCATTCTGGGTGTTGCCTCCATCCGTGAGTTTGCCCTGCCGATCATCGTCGGTATCATCTCCGGTGTTTACAGCGCTAACATGATCAACGGTTATGTCTGGGCCTTCCTGGAAGAAAAACGCCGCAGCCGCAAAGCTAAAGCCTGATTAATACAACTGAGAGGGACTGCGGTCACGCAGTCCCTCTCTTGCTTTTTCATCCTGATCAGGCTGTACGTCTTTTATGGATCTGTATTCTGCTTCTGTCTTACATAATCCGGAAATCCGATTATACTATTCATTCTGAATTCTTAATTCTGAATTCTGAATTAAAGAAAGGGAGGTGCCGCCATGACCCACACCCGTTTTATTCAGCGCTGCGCTGACAGCGGCAGCCCCTTTCCCTCCCTGCCCGGCTGGATGTCTGCCCTGCTCCGTGCCCGCGGACTTCAGACGGAAGAAGAGGTTCAGCAGTTTCTATCCCCCTCCCTTTCGGATCTTCATGATCCGTTCCTGCTGCCTGGCATGGCGGAAACCGTGAAGCTTCTCCGGGAAGCCATTGCCCGCGGGGACACCATACTTGTATACGGCGATTATGACGCCGATGGCGTCTGCGCTGCTTCCATCCTGATGGAAACCCTGCATGAGGAAGGCGCGTCCCTGGCTTACCGTATTCCTTCCCGCCATACAGAAGGCTACGGACTCCATGCCGACGCCGTCCGTGAGATCGCAGAGAAGGCGAATCTGCTCATTACCGTGGACTGCGGCGTTTCCAATGTGGAAGAAGTCGCCCTGGCCAAGTCTCTCGGCCTCACCGTGATCGTCACAGATCACCATCAGCCCCCGGAAATACTCCCGCAGGCGGATGTAGTCATGGATCCTCTTCTCGGCGATTATCCCAGCCCGTATCTGTGCGGTGCCGGCGTAGCCCTCAAAATCTGCCAGGCGCTGCAGGGCATGCCCGGCGTGGAGAAGCGGCTCGATCTGGCCGCTCTCGCCACCGTAGCCGATATCGTCCCCCTGAAGGGTGAAAACCGGATCATTGTCCGGGAAGGCCTTCGCCGCATGGCGTCCACCTCACGGCCTGGTCTGAAGGCCCTGATGCAGAACGCCGGACTGCAGTCCGCGGTCACCGCCGACGACCTGGCGTTCCGCCTCGGCCCCCGGCTTAACGCCGCCGGCCGCCTGGGAGACGCAAAGCTCGGCGTGCATCTGCTGCTGTCGCCGGATCCCGCCAAGGCCGCTCATATTGCCGGTCTGCTGGAGGAAGCCAACCGTACCCGGCAAAGCCTGGAACGGGAAATGACAGCCTCTGCCCTCACTCAGCTGGATCTGGATGTTCTGGCAAAATCTCATGTGATCATTGTCTCCGGGAAGGACTGGAATCCCGGGCTTATCGGGCTTACCGCGGGACGCCTGTGCGAGCGTTTCCATCTGCCCGCCATCGCCCTCAGCGTCCATGGGGATACCGCCGTCGGCTCCTGCCGTTCCATTCCCGGCGTCAATATCTACCGGATGCTTACCGCCTGTTCGGATCTGCTGGAGCGTTTCGGCGGCCATGAACAGGCAGCGGGCCTGACCGTAAAGACAGAAAACATCCCCCTGCTTCAAAGCCGCCTGGAGGAAGCCATTTCCTCCGCCGCGCCGGAGGAATGTTTCCTGCCCGCCATGGAATATGATCTGATTGTTCCCTTCCGGACCTGGACCACGGATACCCTGGACATGCTGGAGCGGCTGGAGCCTTTCGGCTGCGGAAATCCCGCGCCGCTCTTCCTCCTGCAGGGAGCGGAAGTCCAGTCCCTCCGCAGGGTTGGCAAAGATGGCTCCCATCTGAAACTGACCGTCCTGGATGCGGATCTCACCGTTGTGGATGGCATCGCCTTCTCCAAAGGAGACGTCGCAGACGAAAACCCTTCGGTGATTGATTTGCTTTACCGGCCCATCCGTAATGACTTCCGGGGCCGCGTCAGCATTGAGGCACAGGTGGCATGTATTAATAATTCAGAATTAGGAATTCAGAATGATGAATACGGCTCCTTTGTAACCCCTGGCAACCCGGGAGTAAACACAAACCTGAAAACATGATATAATATAGATTGTGCCTTCTGCTTCTCTTTTGAAGGTGGGCAGAAAAGCATTATGAATTATGAATTATGAATTATGAATTATGAATTGTGAATTAATTCCGACTGAAAGGAGGATCACCCATGGCTTTCACATCTTATGAGGCAATGCCTCTGGATCAGATGCTCAACCGGGTACAGAAGTACCATCCCGGCGACGGCTATAAACTCGTGGAAAAAGCCTGGAAGTTTGCTGAAAAGGCCCATGAAGGTCAGTTCCGCAAATCCGGTGAGCCTTATTTCACCCATCCCAGTCTGGTTGCTTCGATCCTTACGGATCTGATGATTGATCCCCCTACCATTGCGGCAGGTCTCCTGCATGACACAGTGGAGGACTGCGAAGGCATTACGCTGGATACCATCCGCGAGGAATTCGGCAATGAGGTCGCGGACCTGGTGGACGGCGTCACCAAACTGAACAAACTTGATTTTGCCGACCGGGAGGAAGCCCAGGCTGAATCCCTCCGTAAGATGATCCTGGCCATGTCCCGGGATATCCGCGTCGTGCTCATCAAGCTGGCGGACCGCCTGCACAACATGCGCACCCTGCGTTTCCAGTCCGAGGCGCGCCGCCAGGCGATTGCCCGTGAAACCCTGGATATCTATGCGCCTCTGGCGCACAGACTGGGCGTATATGCCATCAAACAGGAGCTGGAGGATCTTTCCCTCAAGTATCTTGATCCGGAAGGCTATAACCGCATTGTCCATCTCGTCGGCATGAAGCGCCAGGAGCGGGAGGAAAGCATCCGCCTGGTGATTGACGAGCTTTCAGAGCGGCTGGATCAGCAGCATATCCGCTACAACATCGATGGCCGCAGCAAGCATTTCTATTCCATTTACCGCAAGATGGTCATCCAGCAGAAGGCCTTTGACCAGATCTATGACCTGATTGCCATCCGGGTCATCGTGGATACCATCCCGGACTGCTATACCGTACTGGGCATTGTCCATACCCTGTGGAACCAGGTGCCCGGACGGTTCAAGGACTATATTTCCGTCCCCAAGGCCAACATGTACCAGTCCCTGCACACCACCGTCGTCGGCGGCCGGAAGATTCCCTTCCCCTTCGAGGTGCAGATCCGCACCTGGGACATGCACCGTGTGGCGGAATTCGGTATCGCCGCCCACTGGCGCTATAAGGAAGGAGCCTCCCAGCAGGACAACCTGGACCATAAGCTTTACTGGGTCCGCCAGATGCTGGACTGGCAGACGGAAACCCGGGATTCACGGGAATTCCTGGACACCCTGAAAACAGATCTGTTCTCCGAGGAAGTGTTCCTTTTCACTCCCAAGGGAGACGTCATTTCCATGCCCAAGGGAGCTACTCCCCTGGACTTCGCCTACCGGATCCATTCCGCCGTCGGCAACCAGTGCGTCGGTGCGAAAATCAACGGCAAGATCGTTCCGCTGGATACGCCCCTGGGCACCGGCGACCGGGTGGAAATCCTGACCTCCGCCTCTTCCAAGGGTCCGGGAACCGACTGGCTCCGGATCTGTAAAACGCCCCAGGCAAAGGCAAAAATCCGCCAGTTCCTGAAGAAATCCCTGAAGGAAGAGAACGTCGAGCTCGGCCGCGGCATGATTGAAAAAGAATGTACGCGCCGCGGCGTCCGCATGTCCGACATTGTCAAGCCGGAGTATTATGAACCGATCCTGAAGCGCACCGGTTTCACGGACTTCGATGACATCTGCAGCGCCGTCGGTTACGGCGGCATGGCGGCTGTCTATGTGGTCACCCGTCTCATCGAGGAGTCGAAGGCCAAGGAGCAGACTGCCGCCCCGAACGTCCAGACCGTGGATGATATGGTCTCGGAGGAAAAACGCCTCAGCCAGCACCGCGCGCATCACGGCATCGTGCTCACCGGCAGCGAAGACCTGGATATTCCGGTCCGCTTCGCCAAATGCTGCAGCCCGGTCCCCGGCGACGAAATCGTGGGATATATCACCCGTGGCCGCGGCGTGACCATTCACAAGGCGGAATGCGTCAACGTAGCCTCCGGTGAGGAAGAGCGCCGTATCCCTGTGGAATGGGCCAGCGACGGACAGAACACCTTCTATGCCACCATCACCATCATTGCCTATGACCGGCTGAACATGCTCAGCGAGATTGCCACCATCATCGGTGAAAACGGCGTGTCCATCCGGGCTGCTTCCATCCAGAGCGATGAAAAGACCCGGATTTCCACCCTGCACCTGACCCTTGAAGTGCGCTCCCGCGAGGAAATGAACAAGGTCATCCAGGCCCTGCGTAACAAGTCTGATATATTGGATGTATACCGTGCCACAAAGTGACACGGCATACATCCAATAACTCTTCGCTTTTCACTTTTCACTTCCTTGTGAATTGTCATCCTGAGCAGGGCGAAGCTCTGAGGACTGCCAGTGGCAGAAATCTCGTCAGAGCTGAGGTCAACCGAAGCAAGCGAGCTGCCCAGTGGGGAGTGAGGGAAGCGGTGACCCAGTGGGTCATTTGCCGAAGGCAAAAGCGCCCTGAGCGAGTCAATCGAAGCAAGAAGCAGGTTGAAGCGCCAGCGATGCCTGCTGCGCCGACTGAGATTGCGGAACAGTCGCGCCGACTGAGGTTGCGGACAAACGTAGGGAGCGCAGTCGAAGGATCTCGTTTTAATTTTTCCCCATCCCTGCGACTACCCTATATAATTATGAATTATGAAGGCTCTTCCATAGAACCAGTGGGTTAGTAAAGTAGAA
>R26__coassemble_440_pt1 | contig 26123 bp, 26 predicted proteins | sample R26__metabat2_high_PE_047 | metagenome-assembled genome bin R26
ACTTTTATATGACAAAATCCGAGGCCTTGACCTCGGACTTTGTCTACAGTCTGGGGCGCCGCCCGTCACAGGCGGCGCTCCTCCCGGTCATGCCGGATTGTGCTTACTGCATTTCAGAAACCTGGGCCACAGTTTTCGCGTCGGCGTATTCGGAGCCGTCCGCCAGGAAAATCTTCACGTCTGCGGTACTGTTGATGCTGTCCGCCGCGATTCCGGTTTCCGTGATGTCCAGGATTTTGCCGTCGGCACCCGTAAACTGGCTGCCGACCGCCTGGCCGAGCAGGAGACCCGTGGCGTTTTCAGCCGGGTTCTCCGCGTCTGTGGTAATCTTTACGTTTACAGCCTTGCAGCCGTCAATCAGGAAGCTCTGGGGCGTGCCTCCCTCAGAGAATCCGCCGCCGACAAAACCGCCGACGAAGGGCACGCCGTCCGTAATGCTGATTTCCACATTTTCCACTGTGCAGCCGCTGATCTGCATCCGCTTTGCGTCCGGTCCGGCCAGCACGTTGCCGCAGGCGCCGGTCAGGCCGCCGACGTAGGAGCCCTTGCCGCTGACGGTGATTTTGCTGTCCGTCACAGCGCAGTTCTTCACATACCATTCGTCGGGATCGTAGTCATCCAGGTTGACGCAGCCGGACAGGCCGCCGATCCAGGCGCCTTCCGTCATACCGAAAGCCGGAACCTCGCCCAGCACAGCGGTGAGCGTGGAATTCCGGACCGTGCAGTTCTCCAGCGCGGGTTTGGAGAAGCCGCCGCCGAAAATGCCGGAGTTGCCGCCGGGCGCGGCTGTAATGTCGGTGTTTTCCACGCTGCAGTTCACGCAGGCGGAGCAGGTCAGGCCGCCGATCAGGCCGCCGGCCATCACCATGGTGCTTTCCACGCTGTTGCGGTCCGCCGCGGTCAGGTTCACATTGTCCAGCGTGCAGCGGAACGCGTATCCCACCACGCCGCCGACCAGCATGTTGCCCTTGACCCGGATATCCTTCACCGTCAGGTTCTTCACCGTACCGCCTTCGCCCACGCAGGGGAACAGTCCGACGCCGAAGAAGTGCGCCCCGTCTTCGGTGGCGTCAATCGTCAGGTTGGAAATCGTATGGCCGTTTCCGTCAAAGCTTCCCGTAAAGGCGTATTCCGCTACCGGATCCTCGCCTTCCTCGCTCTTTTCGTCCATCATATAGGTGCCGATCATGGGGAAGTTTTCAAAGCCGGAAAGGTCGATATCCGCGGTCAGCACATAGCTGCCCGCCAGGTCGTTGTTCACCGCGATCAGGTCTTCCGCCGTGGCAATCTCCCTGACAGCCGTTTTTTCGGCGGCCTCCGCCGCCGCGCCGCCCGCGGCCAGGGTCAGGGCCAGGACCAGGGCGGTCATCAGGCTCAGCAGTTTTTTCATCAGAATATACTCTCCTTTTGTTTGAATATTTTCAGCAGAACAGCCCGGTCAGCAGGCCGATGCCTGCCACGAACAGTCCCGCCAGGGGGCACATCACCAGGGTCCACATCAGTCCGTGTTCCGGAATGGCCAGCGTTTTCATCCATTCCTTCCGTTCCCATCCCTTGCAGCCCTCCGCTCCTTTGATCATATGGGTGATCCTCTGCGGCAGGATGCAGTCCAGGATGATGAAATCGGTAACGCTCACCAGGGTCATTTCCACATAGCCTGCCCAGAACAGCGGCCAGAAGCCGGTCATTCCAGCCATCCGCCCGCTGACGCCCCAGAAGAGCACCAGCAGGATATACAGCGGGTGCAGGATCCATTTCATGATCCGCACGTCCTTCTTTTCCACATAGGGCGCGGCGGCTTCCTTAATGTCTTTGGGAAACATGGTGCTGTAGGCCTGCGGCACCACCAGGAAGCCCAGCAGCGCCACCGCATTGAAAACCAGGGCCATCGTGAGTCCGTCCAGGATAATCCGGGGCCAGTTCATTCTTTTTCCCTCCTCGTCTGTCCGGTCAGATGCTCCATTCCGCGCCGGCCGTCTGCAGCCGGGTCATACGGCGGAACAGGCCGTCTTCCTTCTTCAGCAGTTCCGCGGGGCTGCCTTCCTCGGCCACCTTGCCGTCGGCCAGCACCACAATCTTGTCCGCGGCTTCCACCGTGCGCATCCGGTGGGCGATTACCAGCACCGTCTTCCCCGTCAGCAGGCGGGACAGGGCGCCCTGCACCTTCGTTTCGTTCTCCACGTCCAGGGAAGCCGTCGCCTCGTCCAGCAGGACGATCGGCGCGTTCTTCAGCAGCGCCCGGGCAATGGAGATCCGCTGGCGTTCACCGCCGGAAAGCTTGGCGCCGTTTTCACCGATGTGCGTGGCATAGCCGTTGGGCAGTTTGTCCACAAATTCGTCGCAGTTGGCAGCCTTTGCCGCCGCCAGCACCTCTTCGTCCGTGGCGCCGTATTTGCCCAGCCGGATGTTTTCCATCACGGTGTCGTCAAACAGCACCACATCCTGGAACACCATGGAATAATCGCTCAGCAGCACTTCCGGATCAATACCTTCAATGTCAACGCCGCCCACCAGGATTTCTCCCCTGTCAGCGTCCCACAGCCGGGCCGCGAGCCGGGCGCAGGTGCTCTTGCCGGAGCCGGAAGGTCCGACCAGCGCCGTAACCTCTCCTTCCCTGGCGGTAAAGCTGACGCCGTTGAGCACCTCCTGGTTGTCATAGGCGAAGCTGACGTTGCGGAATTCGATATCGTGGCCCTTGGGCATGAACACTTCCGAGCCTTCCGCGGTCGGGGTTTCCTGCACCTCCCGCAGCCGGCCTGCGGACACCTGGGACACAAACATCTCCGCAATCAGCGCCAGCGCCTGGTCAAAGGGCGCGTAAACCCGGGTGATGGCCAGCAGGAACATGAACAGCTGCATAAAATCGATCTGTCCGGAAAGGATCATCCCCGTGCCGGTCAGGATGGTGGTTGCCACGCCCAGGCGCATAATGACGCCGGCCAGGTTGACAAAGATGCCGATGGTCAGCTCGCCCTTGATCTGGACCTTCTCGCTCCGGTCGATCTTTCCGTTCAGTTCCTCCAGGAAGCGGTCCTCCCGGTTGGTTGCCCGGATTTCCCGGATATTCTCCAGGGTTTCCTGGATGCCGTCCGCCACCTGCACCGCGGCCTTCTTGTGGTTTTCCGACTGGGCTTTGTGCACCTTTCGGCTGCCGAAGAGCAGGATAAAGGCCACCGGTACGCCCCACAGGCAGGCCAGCGCCAGTTTCCAGTTGTAGATCAGCATGCCCGCAGCGATCAGCGTTGTGGAAATCCAGGAGCCGTAAAGGTAGCTCAGGCAGTGGGACCATACGTGCTCCAGCCGGTTCACGTCGCCCATCAGGGTTTCCGTCAGGTCCGCCAGGTCACGCTTGCCGAAGTAGCCAAGCGGCAGCCTGCGCAGGCGCTCCGCCAGGCCCAGCCGGGCGTTTTTCACCTCGCCGTAGACCAGTCCGTAGGTTGCCTTGTACTGCTGCAGGTGCGCCAGGTAGGAAATCAGGAGGAATACTGCCGTAATGCCTGTAAACACCAGCGCGTTCGGCAGCGGGGCTCCCTTGGTCAGCGTATCCATCAGGCCGGACATCAGCGTATAGAGGATGCTCATGCCGGAGATCACGATCAGGTTCACGATCACTGTCCAGGCCGTTCCCTTTTTGATATTCCGGATGCCGTTGTCCGTCAGCGCATATCTCCGCTGTACATTCTTCCAGAACATATTCACTTCGCCTCCCCTTCGGTCGTGATCCGCCATGCGGCCGCCTGGTTGTAGTCCGCCCACATCCGGGCATACAGGCCGCCGGCCCTGACCAGCTCGTCATGGGTGCCGCTTTCCGCGGCCTGTCCCTCGTTCAGTACGATGATCTTGTCCGCGTTCACTACCGTGGAGAGCCTGTGGGCAATCATGATCACCGTCCGGCCCTTGGTCAGGGTGGCGAACGCCTTCTGGATCAGCACTTCATTTTCGGGATCGGCAAAGGCTGTCGCCTCATCCAGCACCACAATCGGCGCGTCCTTGAGAATCGCCCGGGCCAGCGCCACGCGCTGCTGTTCACCGCCGGAAAGGTAGGTACCCTCCGTTCCCAGCAGTGTGTCGATTCCCTTGGGCAGCTTGGAGAGGATATCGCCGCACTGCGCGGCGGAAAGCGCGTCCAGCACTTCCTCCCGGGTCGCTTCCGGCCGGGCCGCCCGGACGTTATCCAGGATGGAGGCCTTGAACAGCCGGTTGTTCTGGAACACGAACGCCACCTGGTTCATCAGCTCATGGGGATCCATGTCCCGCACGTTCACGCCGCCGACTTCCACCGCGCCGCCGGTCACGTCCCAGAAACGGGGAATCAGGCTGGCGGCCGTGGTTTTGCCGCCGCCGGAGGGACCCACCAGCGCCACCGTCTGTCCCGGTTCCGCCCGGAAGGAGACGTGGGACAGTGCGGGCAGCTCCGCTCCGTCATAGGTGAAGCTCACATCCTTGAATTCCACGGTATTATCCTTCGGCTTCTTCGGGCTGGCGGGATAAGTCAGTACGGGAGCGTCCATCACCCCGTTGATCCGCGCCAGCGCGTTGGTGGCCTGCATCATGCCGCTGGCCATGAACATAATCCGCGCCAGCGCCGTGGAGATAATGGCGGAGAAGACCGCGTAGAAGGCAAAGTTCGTCACAAAGCCCGCGAAGTTTCCGCTCTTCAGGGCCGAGGGTGCAATCAGCAGCGCCGCGGGAACCAGGAAGGCAAACGCGGCCTCCGTAAAGGTCAGGTTCGCGGCCTGGGGTTTGCTGCACGCGCCGCAGGAGAATTCCTCCGCCTTCCTGCTGTAATCCTCGATGGCCTGCCGGAAAGCCTTGAAGGAATAAACCGTCTGCTGGAAAATCTTCACCACGGGAATGCCTCGCACGTACTCCGTACCGACCTTGCTGATGTAATCCTGGGCCTTCTGGTAATCCGCGATCATCTTCGCGTTTTTGCCGCCCATCATGGCGGACATGGCCGCGATGGAAATCACCGCCGCCAGCAGGCAAGCGGCGCCCATGCGCCAGTCGAACACAAACATCAGCACCAGCATGGATACAAACATGGCGATCGTGCCGACGATATCCGCCAGGTTGTGTGCCAGCAGCGTTTCCGTCTCCGCGGCCGCGCCGTCCAGGCGGTTGCGCAGCAGGCCGGACGCGTTGGAATCAAAGAAGCCCAGCGGCGCCTTCATCAGGTGCGCCATACCCTGTTTCCGGATATTGCTCGCCGTGCGGAAGGCCGCCAGATGGGTGCACATCAGCGCCGCGAAATAGACCAGGATGCCGCCCACCATGGCCGCGAACGCCAGCCAGCCGTACCGGGAAATGTCCGCCGCCCGGGTCCACTCCGGCGCCACGGCGATCAGGTCCCGCATGCACAGCCAGATGCAGAAGTAAGGAACCATGCCCAGCACCATGGCCGCGCCGGAAAGGCCCATGCCCAGCCAGGTCAGTTTCCGGTAGTTTCCCGCATAGGACAGGAGTTTCATTACGTCATTCTGTTTTTTCCCTTGTTTTGAACTCATGCTTTCTTCTCCTCCGGAACCGTCTTACTTTTTGCCGATCAGCAGGGCTGAACCGGACAGGCCCATCCAGCCCGCCTCGCTTCTCTTCATAAACTTGCCGCTGGTCGTTCCGATCATCTCCGCCCTTTCATATCCCATATCCTTCAGTTTCTTCACAAAGGCATGCATGTCGCCGTATTTGGAAGCGGACATGATGTCGTGGATCACGAAGGTTCCGCCCTTCTTCAGGGTCCGCAGGGTCTCCAGCAGATAGGCCTGCCGGTCTCCCGGAATGTTGTGGTACACATAGTTGCTGGTCACGGCGTCAAAGGTTTCATCCGCAAAGTCCAGGTGCGTCGCGTCTCCCTGCCGGAAGCTTACGTTCTTCACGCCTTCCGCCCGGGCGTTCTGCTCGCACAGGTTTTTGCTGAAAGAGGCGTATTCCTTTCCCCACCGGTCGATTCCGGTTACTGTAGCTTCCGGATTGCGCTTTGCCACCGCGATGGACAGGGCGCCGCTGCCGCAGCCCACGTCCAGGCATTTTCCGCCCCGGGGCACTCTGACATACTCCGCCGTTCCCTCGATAATCTGCCGGGACATGCAGCGTTTGCCGTTATAGTCAAACGCCCGGTACATCATCACCGACCAGATCGACAGCCCGAGGAAAGCCAGCGCCAGCACGCCAAACACAATCAGCAGCACAGTCCGGACCGTCCCTGCTGCCAGCAGTGCCGCCATCACCAGTGCAGCGCACAGCCCCAGGAAAGCAAAGTTGAATCCCCGGACCATTCCTTTCGGTATCCAGTTTTTATAATCAGGCTTCATTGGTTCATTCCTCCGTTTCCGCTTCTTTTTCTCTCAATAAAGCGGCACGATACAGCAAGTATCGTGCCGCCGTTCGTTATGGGTTGTCGCTCAGGCTGCGTCTTCCTCCTGGCCTTCCGTCAGGTTCTCTTCGCAGTACAGGGTGATGACCTTGTTGATCATTTCCGCGTCCGCATCCACCGGGAAACCGGCTGCCAGCCAGTAGGCGTAGGGACCTTCCAGCATTTTCGCCAGGTCGTCCGCGTTGCTGCCGTAGCGGAACTCCAGGTGATAGGTGGTGGCGGGAGTGTCGGGCATCATGTAGAAGTACTTGAATTCACCCGCGTCCTCGTCTGCGGTCTCGAACAGGTAGCCTTCCATCATACCGCTCATGGACAGCTTGCTGACATAGGCGTATTCATGGCTGAACACAGTCTTGCCGCTCTCGTCCGCGCCGCTGATGGTCAGTCCGTCAAAGGTGATCGTGGCCACGCCGTTGATGAACCCGCAGGCAAACTGCATGCCGTTGGAACCGTCGCCAAAGGCGTCAACGGCTTCCTGGCCGTAGATCGTGCCGGCGCAGTAGTTCTGCATCATCTCAGCCATCGCCGCTCCGGCTTCCTCACCCAGGGCCTTCACGCAGGGATCCTTCCAGATCTGGTCATATTCCGGGGCAGTGATCACAGGGAACAGGGGCTCGTAGGTGCCCTTGACGTTTTCCATCAGTTCCAGGGCTTCCGCAGAACCGTCCGCGGTCTCCGCCACGCCGAAGGCGGCGGTCATCATCAGCAGGCAAAGGGTCAGTACCAGGGAAATCGCTTTTTTCATTGTCTTTCTGTCCTTTCAGTTTATGCCAGTGCTTTACCCAGCTCCTTGCAGGCTGTCACAGCCGCGTCATCCGGAGCCTCATTCGCCATTACGCTGGTCACAGCCAGGGTAATGCCTTTGTCCGCGCAGCGGGCTTCCCAGGAGCGCATCCATTCGCCGTCGCCCCAGCCGTAGGAGCCGAACAGCGCGACCCTCTTTCCGGCCAGCGCCGGCTCAATGCTTTCCAGCATCGGCAGGAATTCGCTGTCTTCCAGTTCTTCCGCGCCCATGGCCGGGCAGCCCAGGGCCGCCGCGTCGTAGGCGGAAATGTCGCTCACGTCCGCGCAGGTCAGCAGATCCGCTTCCGCGCCGGCTTCCTTCGCGCCTGCCGCAACCGCTTCGGCCATCGCCTGCGTGTTGCCGGTTCCGCTCCAGTAGATCACCGCGATTTTACTCATGTGGTTTCCTTCCTTTCCAGCCTTTCGGCTTCACTGTATGAAAACTGTCCCGGCCGGATTGCCAGCCTCGACAGGTCCCATCCTTCCTTTCTGCGCTGCAGGTAAGCCTTTGTGCAGCGCCTGCACCGCGCAAAGGTTCTCTGTGCCTGGTCCGGGTCGCTCCCGTATACCTTCCACAGGCCGGTGCATTTGCATTCTTCCTGCCGGATGAATCCCCGCACGTCCACTGCCGGATAGCCGAGGAACAGGCCGATCTCATGGGGAAAGGTTTCCGCTTCCTTCAGCCGGCGGATCAGCCAGGCAATGTGCCCGGCGGCGCTGCCTTCCGGATAGCCGGCGTCCTTCAGGATGTCCTCCGCCACCGGATGCTTCAGATCCTCCTTCAGCATGGACGGACGGTAAAGGTAAATCAGTGCTTTTCCATTCTCATACCGCAGCGGAAGCGCGCATACGCCCTTCGGAATCAGGCTCCTGTTGATTGCCCGCAGGCTGGCGGTCATCTCTTCCCGGCTTTCAAACGGACTGTTGAAAAGGCTGCCGGTTTTGATGGCGGCCAGTGTGGGCGCGCAGCAGCGGATCACGGTTTCGTCGGACATCGGGGCGCTCCTTCTGTTAGAATAGTCTAACCTCGTAGCTTAAAAGGAGCTGCTCCCCGGCACATCCCAAAGCCGAAGAGCAGCTTGAAGAGGTTAGTCATGTCTAATACAAAATAACAGCTGTTCGCTTATCTGTCAAGCGGTGAAATTCATCAGTCAAAAACAGGCAATTCCCGTCAGCTTTTCGTCAGGTTTCCGTTCTCCATATGCAGCACCCGGTCGGCAAAAGCTTCCGCGTCATCTTCATGGCTGACAACCAGCACCGCTTTGCCGGCCTTGGCCGCCTGCTTCAATGCGTTCAGCACAATTTCCGTATTCTCGTTGTCCAGGTCCCCGGTGGGTTCATCCGCCAGGATCACGGCCGGATCGGCCGTCAGCGTCCGTGCGATAGCCATCCGGCGCAGTTCGCCTCCGGAGAGTTCCGCCGGCATCGCGTCCCGCAGGCTGCTGATGTCCAGGGCTTCCATCCAGCCTTCTGCTGCCTCCGTCCGGGGCATACCGCCATACAGTATTCCCGGCAGGACGATATTTTCATAAACCGTCAGCGTATCCACGGCGCTGCGTCCCTGGGGAATCACACCGATTTTTTCATTGCGCAGCCTGGATAACTGGTTGTCTTCCAGCGCGTACAGGTCCGTATCCCCCAGCAGCACCCTTCCTTCCGAAGGCTGCAGCAGTCCTGCCAGCATATGCAGCAGCGTGGTCTTGCCTGATCCGCTCCTGCCCTTCAGCACGGTCATCTCCCCGCTCCGGAGGATCAGGGATCCCGGTTTTACCGCTTCAAAGAAGTTTGCTTCTCCCCGTTTCCGGAAATACCGGCGGGAGATGTTTTCCGCTCTCAGTTCCATCTCAGGCGCCCTCCCTCAGCGTGCTGCCCGGGTCCACCCGGCTCAGCTTTGAAGCCGTATGCAGGCTTGCCGCGCATCCGGCCGCCACCGTCACCGCGATCGCCAGCGCCGCGTAAGCCGCCACCGTTCCCGCGCCAGGCGCCAGGTAGGGCAGCTTCAGGCTGGTTTCAATCAGGGTCGTAAACGGGAAAACCGCCAGCGCCCCCAGCAGCACGCCGCAGACCGCGCCTGCCAGGCTGCACAGGGCTGTTTCCTTCAGGATCATGCCGGACAGCATGCTCCGGCTCATGCCCACCAGGCGGTATACCGCCAGCTCCCGCCGCCGCTCGTTCACCATCATGGCAAAGGCGATGAACAGGATCACCAGCGCCAGGATCCACACCGCCGCGATCAGCACCGCCACCGTCCGGGACACGCCGCCCAGGCTGTCCGATACTTCCGTGAGCATGCCGGTGGTCCGGACAGCGGTCGCCTTCCGGATCTTTCCGTTCAGCCGGTTGTTGACCAGGCCGACGTCCGCCCCCGGCAGGGTGCGGACATAGATGGCGGAAACCACTTCCGCGTCGTTTCCGGTATCAATCTTATGGCTGATGCCTTTTTCCTCCGCCGCCTCCAGCAGCGCGTGCATGGTGTTCATGTTGCAGTACACCGCGGTATCCAGGCCCGTGCCCGTCGCCGCCAGCCGCGCGGCCACCAGGCACCGCTGGTCATAGATGCGGAAGATTTCCCCCACGTCCGTTGCCACCCGGCTGCCAATCACGATCTCCATGTCGCCCAGGGGCCGGTTCAGGCTCTCGGCGATCCAGGGCTGCACCACGAAGTCGTTTTCCGGATCAAAGCCGATCACCTGCACCTTCACGGAGCAGCAGTCCGCCTTCATCGAGGAAAGGAAAACCTGGGCGGACGCCTTCTGGACGCCCTCCGTTTCCCGCACCTTGTCCACCGCCGAAGCGTCCATATAGAAGGTGCCGATGGTTCCCTGAAGCAGCATATTCTTCAGGCTGGATTTGGATTCCGCTTCCGCCGGAACCACAATAATGTCCGCGCCCAGGCGGTTCTCCATGCTGCCCAGTCCCCGGCGCAGGGAGGATACCACCATCGTGCCGGCAAAAAGCGACAGCGCCAGGAAGGCGGTCAGCAGGACCAGGGCTGTGGTCCGTCCGGGTTTCCTGGTCAGGCTCCGGATCACCGGTGAAAACCGCTTCATGCCTTCCTGCTCCGTTCCGTAATGATTCCGGTCAGCGCCGATACCGCCGCCGCGCCGGAAAGAATGATCATGGAGGGCTGCATCACCGCGCGGCAGTGCATCGTGTCCATTTTGCAAAGGGGCATTATCACGCCCGGCAGCAGGATACCGATGACCGCGGCGCACAGGGCGGCCGCGAACAGCGCCATACGGAGGCCGCGCCTGTTCACCAGCATAATCAGGATCGCGAGGATCGCCGTCACGCAGCCGTCGATCAGCAGGGCTCTTCCCGCATCCGCGCAGGGGCCTTTGCTCCCGTCCTCATGGACGCAGGGGCCGAGCACCGTCACGGATCCTACGGCGATGACCGCCGCAAAGATCAGAAGCAGGATCGCAAACAGATTCTTCTTCATATAATTTCCTTTCGTTAACCTTCATTCCGCCGGGCAGAATCCGCCTCAGCTCCGGTGATTCTTCGCCCATTCCTTCTGCTGGGCTTCAAAGTTTTCATTGATGACTTCCCGCGCCACCTTGCCGTGCTCCAGCACGATGGTTCGCTGGGCCGCTTCCGCCACCTCCGGGTCATGGGTCACCACAATCAGGGTCGTTCCCTCCGCGTGCAGGCGGGCAAACAGGTCCAGCACGATGTTTTCGTTGGCTTCATCCAGGTTGCCGGTGGGTTCGTCCGCCAGGATCAGCTCCGGATGGTTGATCAGCGCCCGGGCTACGCAGACGCGCTGCTGTTCGCCGCCGGACAGCTGGCTGGGCAGGTGGTGCGCCCGCTCCCGCAGGCCGACCCGGCCCAGGGCTTCGAGGGCTTCCTGCTCGTCCGGCATGGAATGGTAATACTGGCTGACCATCACGTTTTCCACGGCGGTCAGGTAGTTCACCATGTGGAACTGTTGGAAGATCAGGCCGATCTTGTCCCGCCGGATATCCGTCAGCTTCTTGCTGCTTTCCCGGGCGATATCCACCCCGTCCAGCAGCACCTCGCCCAGCGTCGGCTTGTCCATGCAGCCGATGATGTTCATCATCGTGCTTTTTCCGGAACCGGAGGGTCCCATGATCGCGACCCATTCTCCCTTATCCACATGGATGCTCACATTGTCCAGGGCCTTCAGGTCCCCGTAAATCTTGGAAATGTTTTTTAATTCCAGAAGACTCATAACCATTCTCCTTTGGTTAATTCAGAATTCAGAATTAAGAATTCAGAATTATTACTTTAACCGCCTGCTGATAAACAGGTCTGACCATTCATCATTGTGCATTGTGCATTATGCATTGTGCATTGTGTTAAAAGATGAATATCATTCATCTTTTAACACAATTGCCGGGTCAATGGCCACCGCGCGCTTGATCGGCTGCAGGCAGCTGAGGGCCGCCACCGCGATGGATACGATCACCGCTGCGGGCAGCAGCAGCGGCTGGAAGGTGATGGAGGAACCGAACACGTTCACGCTCACCACCTGGGCAAACACAAAGCCCAGCAGGCCGCCCAGCAATCCGCCCAGCAGGCCCAGGAACACGCCCTCGCCCAGGAACTCCGCCCGGATACTGCCGTCGGAGGCGCCCAGCGCCTTCCGCAGGCCGATCTCCCGCCGGCGTTCCGATACAACCGCCATCATCGTGGTGGACACGCAGATCATCGTCAGCACCAGCACCACCGCGGTCACCAGGAACACCAGGCTCTGCAGCTTGCCGAGCACCGCCGTTTCGGACCGCGTCACCCGCTTGACCAGCCGGGCTTTGACGCCCTCCGTCTCCGCGGAAATCTGTTCCGTATAGGCTTCCAGCTCTTCCGCCGAGGCGCTCACGCTCAGTTCCGCCACGTCTACCTTGTCCTCGCCCGTCAGGTTCGTCATATCCTCCAGGCTCATGAACACGTAGGCTTCTTCCTCACCGCCCGTGGTCAGGATGCCGGACACCGTGCATTTCACCGTCCGCGCCGTCACGCTGCTTTCCGCGTTCCGGGCCGTGTTCAGGGCGTCCACCACCGCCGTGGATGTCACCGTGGCTCCGCTGAGCGCGTCCACGTCCCCGCCCAGGGTCAGCGGCAGCGCCTTTCCGATAAACTGGGCATTGAAGGCTTCGTCCGTCTGCGCCAGCCCGCCGATCTCCGGCGTCTGGGTTCCCGCGTCAATGGTCAGGGAGGCGATCCGGGATTCATTGTCCAGCCGGGCGGTCACGTAAACCTTGCCGCCGCTCCAGCCCTCCGCGCTGCCGGTCAGTACCGCACCCGGCTTCCGGTCTTCTGCCGGATCGCCGGTCATTTCGCCGGCGGACGGCTGCCAGGTCAGCTCCATGTCCGATCCGATCCGCACACCGATGGTTTCGGCAATTTCCTTGCCTATCAGCACTTCCCGGGGATTCTCCGGATACCGGCCGTCCACGCTGAAATAAGGGCTGGTCTTTGTAATCTGGCTGAAGTCCGTACCCGCGGCTGTAAAGGACTGCTGCCGTGTGGTCATGTCCACCCGTACGTAGCGGTAGGGCGCCGCGCCCACCAGCTGTTCCGCGTCAATCTTTTCCAGGGCTCCGTCCAGCTGATCCTTCGTCATGCTCTTTCCCTCATCGGAAAGCAGCAGCATATTCGCGCCGAAGGAGCGGAACTGGGCGCCCATCTGCCGGGGTACGTCCACATATATTGTCACCAGGCCTGCCAGGATCGTCGCGCCGATGCCGATGGACAGCAGTGCGATCAGCATCCGGCTCCGCCGCCGGAGCAGCGAGGCGGTGATCATTCTCAGGAACATTCTGCGTCTTGTCATTTTCCGCAATCTCAATCGTCCCGGCGGGCCTTGCTTTCGCTTCAGCCCCCCGCTCGTTTCGATTGAGAAATTCACCTCTCTTTCGTCTGCGACGAATGCCCCACTGGGGCACCATTCGGATCATTTCCCCCCATGAAGAACTTCGGCCGGCTTCAGCCTGAGCACCGTCCGGATCGCCGGCAGGCTGCCCGCCAGCGTCACCAGCGCAACCAGGCCCGCCACGATCGGCACCACCGCCGGTTTCATCTCAACTGCCGCGCCGAACACGCTCCGGCCGATCAGCTGGGCAAATCCGAAGCCCATAAAGTATCCCGCCGCGCCGCCGATCAGCGCCGTGACCAGGATTTCCGTCATGATAACGCCCGTGATGGAATGATCCCGCGCGCCGATGGCCTTCAGCAGGCCGATCTCCTTCGCCCGTTCCATCACGCTGGCTGTCACCAGGTTGCTGATGCCCAGGGCGGAACCGATCAGGCTCAGCGCCGTAATCAGGATCATCAGCAGCTGGGTTTTCTCCAGGATCGCACCTTCGCCTTCCGCCACCTTGCGGACCGCGGCGGCCACGGATCCGGGAATGGCTTCCTGGATCTGGTAGCAGATCGCGCTCACATACGCCGTGCAGTACCAGGTTTCATAGTCCCGGCCGGACAGGGCCGCGGGATTCCGGGCCGCCCGGCGCGCCAGTTCGTTGTCCGGCGTGGTGATGGCGGAAACCTCCACCGAAGCCACCTTGCCCGCCCGGTCGGTCAGCTCCTGCACCAGGGCCAGCGTGCCGAAGATCTGTTCGTCCTCGTCTCCGCCCGCGTCATAGATACCGGCGACGGTCACGGTCTTTTCACCCTTGCTGCCCCGCAGCTTCACGGTGTCACCCGCTTTCCAGCCCTGGGCCTGTGCCACCGTCATACCGGCCATGATTTCCGCGTTGGCGTTCTCGTCCTTCTCATCCAGCCAGCGTCCGTCCGTCACATCCCACCAGGAACGCATGCCGACCACGCCGGCGTCCAGTTCCTCGCCCGTGGGAAGGGACAAGTGGTGGTTGAACCAGCTTCCGTTCAGCTTCACCGCGCTGCCGTCCGGCAGTACGGCCTGGGTATCCAGGAAGGGGGCGAAGTCCACAATGTTGAACGCCCAGAAGATCGTCTTGATCTTGCCCAGGTCTCCTTCGTTCAGCCAGGCGGTATTCAGTTCCTCGCCGCCCTCTCCCACGTCATAGATGTCGGACAGCAGGGAGGAGTCCTTCGGCTTCACCACGATATTGGCGCCGTAATTCTTCAGTTCCTGGTTGACCTTGTCTCCGACGTCCATCATCACGTTCAGCATGCCTGTGGCCAGGCTGGCCCCCAGCGCGATCGTGAACGCGATCAGCAGCATTTTTCCCTTCTGATGGAACAGGACGCCGCGAATCATCCGCAACAGCATGTGTATTCCTCCTGTATTATCAGGCCATCATTTTGAAGTAATAATTCTGAATTGTTGAGCAACTGTCCAAATCTTTGATTTGGGACGAAGATCTGATGACTGCCATGATGAACTGTCCAAATCTCTGATTTGGGTAACAGTTCACATACAGAGGAGTGGCAGATATTTCATCAGATCTGAGGTCAATCGAAAGGGAGTAAGCTCCACAGTGTGGAGTTACGACCATTGAGATTGCGGAATACAGTTGCCATATTACAGCCGTCAAAGTTCCCGTTGGAACTTTGGTAACGGTGATCATAGAATTCTGAATTCTTAATTATCTGAATTCCTTTTCTCCGGCGAGTAGGTCCTCAAGCCTGAACACCAGATTCCCGTCTCCCACCTCATAGGCGAGCGGAATCGGGTTGCAGCCTCCCTTGAAGCCGATGGTGTTGATGTTCATAACCACGTCGCAGCGTTTGCAGACCACCTGGCTGCCCCGCTCGTAATAGCCGGCGTTTCCGCACACTTCGCAGGCGTCAAAACCGACGCCGTAGGTGGCGGCATTGGGCTTCTTCACCACAATCCAGCGGATGGTCACATTCTTCTCCGTCGTGTATTCAAACCGGTGCAGGTGGCCGTCGTTCACAGCCTCCGTGGGAATCAGGATCCGGTCCCCGTCCACCGTATAGCTTTCCGGCGCGGACAGCACCACTTCCCGGGTATCGTAGGCCTTCACCACGGTCAGCGTCAGCACAAACAGCAGGACCATCACCAGCGTGGCGATCGCCAGGCGGCGGCGTTTCCGGTTGCCCGCCCGGAGCTTGCGCAGCTGCGCTGCATGCTCATAGGGTTCCGTCACCTTTGTGTTTTCCAGCAGGAACAGCAGTGCCAGCAGTGCGGCCAGGAACGTGGCCGCCCAGATGAAGATCATGGCGTTGGTGGCCGTCCACATGGTGAAGGAGCCGATCCAGCCGTATTCAGCCTCTGTGTACTTCACAGACCAGCCCAGCCACCTGGCCCGGCTGATCCACGGGACGAAGAACCGTCCCAGGCAGTAGACCGCGTAGAGAAGCACTCCCGCGCGGAGAATCCGCCGCGGTACGGCAGCTTTCCGGATATGTACAGCGCATCCGTACAGGAAGCGCGAATAGACGAACAGCAGCAGAAGCGCCAGGACCCAGCCGCCCAGCCGCTCCATGTAGTAGGCCGAGAAGAAGCCGTTTCCCATCGTGTTGAAGCTGAAGGGATACAGCAGCACTGTCGGCAGCCGGAAGAAGATCATTCCCGCGGAAACCGCCGCGCCGCACACGGTCAGGCAGATCCCGCCCGCGCCCGGTTTCTTTCCTTCCTTCCGGCCCTGAAAAAGGGATAACATGAAAAATGCCACTATGAAAGCCATCAGATAAGCATAGGTCCAATGGTTCCAGTGACTGGAGATGATTTTATTGGTGGTCTGCTTGACCACAGCCAGGGCAATCCCGGCAATAACGCCCAGCCACAGGCCTATAGCGTGTCCCCGGCGCCCCGTCCGGCCGTACAGCCGTCCCAGGAAAGCATGCATCAGCGTTGTGATTGTGACAGTATAGAACAGATCCTGTATAACGCTCCAGAGATAATACAGCAAAGTGATACCCTCCAGATGGAATATATCGGCGCGGGATCCCCCGCGGATCCCGCGCCGGCTGTCGCAAAGTCTTCAGTTCAGGGATTGATTACCACTGCTTGACGAACTTCCAGCCGGTCCAGGTCGCTTCCAGGGGCTCGGTCCAGAAACCGTCCTTGGCGTCAACGCCGGTCTCGGAGTCAACATGCAGCAGGTAGCCGTTTTCGGCCGGGCTCTTGATGTACAGGGTGATGCTGTACTCGCCGTCAGCCAGCTTGATGTTGTTGCCGTAGTGGGGGCCGTCGGAGGCCGCCATGGGCATCATGGAACCGGAGGTCACTTCCTTGCCTTCGGTGTCGCGGATCACGAAGTCAATGGTCAGGTAGGGCACCCACTGGTCCACCGGGAAGGCATAGCCGTTCTCGTTGGCGGTCAGGTCCACTTCGATGTGCAGGTCCGTGTTTTCCTTGGCGGTCGCCTGGTCAACGGGAGCCATGTCAACGGGCTGGAAGTAAACCATAGCCATAGTCATGAAGCCAACTTCCTGTTCGCCTTCAACGCCCAGTTCGAATTCATCGAAACCGGCTTCGTCTTCCGCCATCGCGACAGCGGACATGGAGAACAGCATCATAACAGCCAGAACCATAGAAAGCAGTTTTTTCATTTTGGGGGATCCTCCTTTAATGAATCGGTGAGTCTGGAAATGATATCCATATTGGTATTCTTCAGCGCGGTGCGCGGGGCACCGCGCGAAAAATCTGATTAATGGGCAGCCGTCAGTTCCTTGCGCTGGGCTGCCAGCTTGCCCCGGTAGTGGGCGATCATGAAAGTCACCAGCAGGATGATGGCCAGAATCAGCTGCGGCACCAGCGTCTCCAGGTACGGATAGATGCCGAAGATCTGGATCACGTCGTTTTCCGGAATACCGGGCACCCGCAGCGTCAGGTCGAACAGGTTGCCTTCCGCCAGTTCCTTGATGCCGCTGCCCAGGAAGCTGACGCACATCACAGCCATGAGAATGCTGGTGGCGGTGAAGAACACCTTGATCGGCAGCTTGATGGACAGCTTGGTGATGGCCAGGTAGACAAACACCAGGATCACCACGCCTGCGCCGAAGCCGGCCCAGACCATGCCCGCGTTGCCTTCCTGCAGCATCGGCTGGTAGAACAGCACCACTTCCGCGCCTTCACGGAATACGGACAGGAACGCAGTGAAGGCCAGGGTGAAGGCGGAGCGCTTTTCCACGCCGCTGCGCACCTTGCTGTCAATGTAGCCCGTCCAGGCCGCCGCTTCCGCCTTGGAGATCATCCAGTTGGAAACGTAGAACAGGACGCACACGGCGATCAGGGCAGTCACGCCTTCAATCAGCTCCTGCGCCATACCGGCGCCGGCAACCGCCTGCTTGACGAAGTAGAGCACAGCCGCGGCAGCAAAGCTTGCCAGGATGCCGGCCAGCGCGCCGATGTAAACATTCTTCAGGCTCTTTCCGTTGCCGCTCTTCACCAGGTAGGCGATGATCGCGGCGATGACCAGGATCGCCTCCAGGCCCTCCCGGACGATGATGCCGAAGGCGCCCAGGAACGTCAGCCACTGCGGACTGCTCTGCGCCTCTTCCGTGACCTCCGCGGCAGCCTCTTCAGCCGGAACCTCCGCGGCTCCTTTTTCCGCGGCCGCCATCTCGTCCAGTGTCTTCGCCTTCTTCAGCAGCACCTGCTTGGTTTTGTCGCTGGTCGTGCGGTATTTGTTCTTCTGGTACTTTTCATTTCCGGAGCTGACCAGGTTCCGCAGTTCCGTAAACTGCTTCTCGGTCTCCCGGCGGTCCTTGACGCCCAGCTCCGTGTAGATTTTGTGGGACAGTCCGGATTCTTCGTATACGCTGTAGTAGGCGGTGTTCAGGTTGTCGTCCGCCGCGTCGAAGTCCTTGTCCAGGTAGGCCAGATAAGCCGTGTCCAGCAGTTCCTTGGTCAGGCTCGCCGCTTCATACCAGCTGGCGTATTTGGCCGCGGCATTCGGGTCGGGGGAATACTCGGGATAGGGATCCGCGGAAACCAGCTCGCCGTTTTTGTAGAACTTGTTTTCGCTCTGCACGCCGCCCTGCTGCGCGGCCAGCTTGTTGCCGTCCTCCCGGATCATGGCCTTCAGCTTGAACAGGGCGCTGCGGACGGAAACGATCGTTTCGGGGTCCGTGTTTTCCTTTTTCACCGCCGCCTTGCAGGCGGAGAACTGCATCTCCACGGCGTTCTTGCGCACGCCGGAAATGTAGCTCATGGTCTGGCGCTCAAAACCGGTGGTTTCGTATACCCGGAAGTAGGCGTCGTTCACGTTGCTGTATGCTTTTCCCGCGTCGCCTGCCAGGTAGTCTTCAAACGCGGTGTCCAGGTATTTGTCAATTTCGTCTGACGCGTCAGCCCAGCGGGTGCTGGCCGTTCCCTCGCCCAGGGCGGGAAGAGCCTGCACCATCAGGGACAATATCAGCAGCAGCCACAACACGGGCCGAAGGGCTTTTCTCATGCTGTCGTCCTCTTTCTTTCGCATTATTGCCGTTAGCATCAGCTAATCGGCGAAAGTATATTAGCATAATCTAATCTTTTTCGCTTGCCTGAAATTGACCTTTTGCAGATATATTTTTCGATAATGACTTCTGCCAAAAAAGATTTGATTCGTTAGTTAGTTTATGCTAATATATGTAAGCATTAATTCTCAAGGGAGGCATCCGTCATGGCCGAATCAACCAGAACCACCGCCGGAAAGCGCCTGGCGCAGCAGGCGGGATACTTTATCCGGGAGCACAGCGAACAGAAGTTCTCCCTTACCGGGATCGCCTCGGCGCTTTTCGTGAACGGGAACTATCTGGCCCGCGTCTTCAAGCGGGAAACCGGGCACACCCTGCTCTGGTACCACAACGCCATCCGCTGTGAAAAGGCGAAGCACCTGCTGGACGAAACCGATCTTTCCGTGTCCGAAGTCGGCGCGTCCGTAGGGTACGTTTCCTCCGCCCATTTCTCCCACCTGTTCAAGAAAATGACCGGCGTCGCGCCCAGCGACTGGCGCAAGCCGGAAACGGGCCAGCCAAAAGATTTGATTGATTTAACCGGCCTGATGTGATACATTCTTTAGTAAGAAATAACAACACATCACCGGGAGGATAGACGCCATGAATATATATGAATCCGCGGAAGACTATCTGGAGCAGATCCTTGTCCTGCTGGAGGAAAAGGGATATGCCCGTTCAACGGATATTGCCGAATCCCTCGGCGTGACCAAGCCTTCCGTCAGCGTCGCCATGAAGAAGCTGCGGGAAAACGGCTACATCTCCATGGAAAAGGGCGGCCTCATTTCCCTGACCGATAAGGGCTATCCCATTGCCCGCCGCACCTATGACCGCCACCTGACCCTGACGAAGTTCTTTGTCTCCCTCGGCGTGGATGAAGCAATTGCCCGGAAGGACGCCTGCAAGATCGAGCACGATATTTCCGAGGAATCCTTCAACGCCATCCGGAGCAGCCTGAAATAAGCGATTATGAAACTGCTGGATAAAATCCGCGGCTTTCTCCGCCCGGAGGAAGAACCGGAAGCGCCCAGGGCGCCGGAACTCCCGGCTTCGCTGAAGAAAACCTGCAAGCAGTGCGGCAAAACCTTCACTGTGGATCCTTCCTGGGGCTTTGTTCCCACCTTCTGCAAGGACTGCAAGCAGAAAATGGCCAAGGACAAAGAACTGGCCCAGCGTGAAGGTCCCCGCCGGGACATCAAACGCAAATGCAAATCCTGCGGCAAGTTCTTCACCTTCCCCAGCGACGCCCTCCACTACCCCACCTATTGTCCCAACTGCCGCAAACGCCGCCAGACCGCCATGAAGGAAAAATATAAGAGAACAAAACCAGGATCCTCGTGATCCTGGTTTTGTTCTTAATTCATAATGATCCGGCGTCTGATAAAACCTCCATATCCCGCCGCGCAATGCAGGAATGTGACCGCGGGACAGATACTCTGTCACTGTTTTCGAAGAAAATGTGACTGAGTGTCTGTCCCTTCCGTCACATTCCTGTTCTCCTTCCCCTCCACCACCATTTACCTCCAACACCCAAAGCGCTCTGCGGGAAGTTGACAGAGGGACGGGGTTTTTGTCAACTTTTTTGCCGTTCCGAGTTAATCCTTCGCTTTGGAAAAGATGACAAATACCCCGTCCCTCTGTCAACTCCTGGGCGCAGCGCAGCGGCATCGAAGGGCGAACCTCTGACGACCGCCAGTGGCGGAAATTTCGTCAGAGGTGAGGTCAAACGAAAAGGAGTTGTCTCCACAGCGCGGAGCAACGACTATTGAGATTGCGGAGAGCCTCCCAGCCCGCACACGTTTGGGAACCCAACCGGACCACCGCAGCGCACAGGACAGTGTGTCATTCCGACCGGAACGTAGTGGAGTGGAGGAATCCCTTACTACGCCGAAGGGGAGCGAAGGAAGCGGTGACCCAGTGGGTCATTTGCCGAAGGCAAAAGCGACCTGAACGAGTCACACGAAACGAGCATCGAGTCCGTTCCAAGGACGAGAGGCGACGATTGAGGGTGCGGACGCATAATTGTTCATTATTCATTGTTAATTGTTCATTTGTCATCGCAAAGCGACGACACTGTCCCTTACTACGTCCGAAGGATGCATTCAATCAACAAAACAGTCTCTGCATTTCAGAGACTGTTTTTTCCGCCATTATTCATTTTTCAGTTTTAAGTTTTCAGTATTCATTCATTTATATCCCTTGACAATCTTTCGGTACCGAATTATAATCTAATTGTTCGGTACCGAACCTAATTCCCCGAAAGGAGCGATGCATATGTCAAACCGTGATGCCGATGTGATCCTGGCCTGCCTGAAGCTGGCCCGTGCCATGCGCCGCATCCCGCCGGAGCGCCGGGAATATCCCTTCCCTCCCGCTGTCGGCCGCCTGCTGGATTGCGCCGCGAAGAACCCCGGCGTATCCTCCCGGGAACTCTGCGAATTCCTGGATGTCCGTCCCTCCTCCCTCAGCGAGATCCTGTCCCGCGCGGAAGCGGACGGATTCATCACCCGCACCGTGGACGAGGACGACCGCCGCGTGCAGCGGATCAACCTGTCCGACAGGGGCCGGAAGGCCGTTTCCGATATGGAAGCCGCCCGCAACCGGGAAGCCGGCAAGATGACCTCCTGCCTGACTGACGAGGAAAAGGAGCAGTTCTGCGCCCTGTGCGACAAGCTCAGCACCCATATGGAACGCATGGCCCTGGATCTGCCGGAAGACTTTCCCCGTCCACCGCGTCCTCCACGGCCCGGTGACTTCCCGCGCCCGGATCATCCGGACCGGGACGATCCCGACGCACCCCTGCGCCGCCCCCTCCCGCGCGGCGGCCGCATCAAATGCTGAAAAACAGCGCCCTGGAATCCTCCAGGGCGCTGTCTGTTTATCAGAGTAACTTTCATATCCGGCGGATGCCGGATAATTCATATTGATCGAAGATCAATAATTCATAAAGCCGTTTACGGCTTTAATTCATATTTGCCGCAGGCAAATAATTCATTCTTCCTTTTCTCCCGTCTCCTCGACTTCTTCTGTTTCCTCAGCAACCGGTTCCTCTTCCGGCACCTCCGTCACCTGCATCTTCGTCACCCGGAAGCCGTCCATTTCGGTCACGGTGAACTGATGCCCGTCCAGCGTAAACGTATCGCCCACTTCCGGCACCTTCTCCAGCATCTCGCTGGCCCAGCCGCCGACAGTATCCGCGTCGTATTCGTCGTCTTCCTTGCCGAACTTCTCCAGCAGTTCCTGCAGCTGCATGTTGCCGTCCACGATCAGGGTGCCGTCTTCCTGTTCGACGACCTCCTCGCTGACCTCGTCATGCTCGTCGTAGATCTCGCCCACCAGCTCTTCCAGCACGTCCTCCATGGTGACGATGCCGTCGGTGCCGCCGTACTCATCCAGCAGGATGATCAGGTGGGTCTGGCTCGTCCGGAACAGCTTCAGCAGGTTGCTGATGGACAGGCTGGCCGGCGCGAACACCGGCTCCTTCATGATCTTCGTGATGTCGGTGACGCCCTCGTGGGTCATCTTGTAGAAATCCTTCTCATGCAGGATACCGATGACATGGTCCAGGTCCTCGTGATAGACCGGAATCCGGGAGAACCAGGTGTCGCGGAACGCGTCCGCGGCCTCTTCAATCGTCGCGTTGTCCTCCAGCGCGGTCACGTCCACCCGGGGCGTCATGATGTCCGCCGCGTTCTGGTCGTTGAACTCAATGGCGGAGCGGATCAGTTCGCCCTCTTCCTCCTCGATGTCGCCCTCGGTCTGGGCCTCATCGATTATGGTCATCAGTTCATCTTCAATCTGGCTCTCTTCCTGTTCCGGCTTGATCATCTTCGCCAGCAGCTTCCGCCACAGGGCGAACAGCCAGTCCAGGGGGCGCAGCACGGTAACCAGGACGCGGATCACGCCGCTGACGGCCATGGCGTATTTCTCCGGCTGCTGCTTAGCCAGCGTCTTGGGGCCGACCTCGCCCAGGAACAGCACCAGCACCGTCATCATCACGGACGCAACAGTGGTGGCCAGGTCCTCCTGGCCGGGTAAAATACGCGTGGTGAACAGCAGGGTCGCGATGGCGGTGCCCACGATGTTCACCAGGTTGTTGCCGATTAATACAGTTGTAATCAGGGAGTCATATTCTTCCAGCAGGCCGAGGGCGGTCTGCGCTTTTCCCTTCCGGGGGCCGTCCACAGTCTTCAGTTTCACCCGGTTACAGGCGGAATAGGCCGTTTCCGTTGCGGAAAAGAACGCCGAAAGTGCGATACACAGGATCAGGGCAAGCCATAGACCCATGATAATGATTCAATCCTTTCAGATACTCACACATGTCCAAAGTTGCTGTTCCGCTCATGCGAAACAAAGGAATTATACCATGGAAACCCTTGATATGCAACAATCGCCGCCGGTTGTGCGAAGTCCGCGCGTATGGTATCATGTCATAGGTATGGACATCGATCAATAACAGGGAGGAGGCGGAGCCTCTCATGGCCTTGACAGCGCGGATTGACCGTGCCGTTCGCTATGCCTGCGCGGTCTGCAGCGACCTGCAGATTTCCCGCCTGCCGGTGGATCCGCTTTCCCTGGGGCAGATCGCCGGGATCTCCGTGGTCCCTTACTCCGCCGTGCTGACCAACGCCGGCTGGTTCCCCGGTGATCTTCCCGGCCGCATGCAGATGAACCCCGTCCTGACCCTGACCTATCCCGCCTTCTGTATCGTCTGGCGGGATGACATTCCGGATCCGGACCGCCTGCGTTTTCCCCTGTGCGTGGAACTGGGGCACCTGTTCATGAACCATTACCGGGATTATCCGGAGCTGATGGCTCCCGGCCGCGCGCCGGACGCCGGCCTGGCCGCGGAGGCCGAGGCCTTCGCCCGCAACCTGCTCTGCCCCGTTCCCGTGGTGGACGTCATCCGCTTCAACCGTCCCCGCCAGGCCCGCGCCTCCGTGTTCGGCCTGCCGCGGAATGTCTGGGCTTCCCGGCTGGACACCCTGGCGGATGACCGGGCCTTTGTGGACGAGGACATGGCCAACATGCTCATCTGGCTGTTTCACGATTACCTGCTGGGCCGCCGTTGTCCGGAGTGCGGTCATGTGTTCACGGATCTGCGCCAGGAGGACCGCTGTCCCCTCTGCGGCAGGGCGGAACCGGACTGGAATCTGTAACAAACGAAAAAATAGACTGTTCTATTTTTCACTTTTTGTCATATAATAGCAGGCAGAGAATGTATACAATAAAGTCAGCGAAATAAAAGGAAAGGAGGCACCTGTATGGATCAATTCGCGTTGAATCTCATCATGATCATCGGCTTCGTGCTCGGCTCCGGACTGATTATCCTGGAAGCCTTCATGCCCGGCTTCGGCGTTGCGGGCGTCGGCGGTCTGCTGCTGGAGTTCGCCGCCATCTATTGCTGCTGGCAGCTCTTCGGCATCGGCACGGCGCTGCTGGCCTTCGCGGCTGTGGCTGTGTTGATCGGCATCGCGCTCTTCATTTCCTACCGGAGTGCCCTCAACGGCCGGCTCAGCAAAAGTCCGCTGGTGTTGAAGGAAACGGAAACGCCCGCCGGCAATACCAAGCCGGATCACTGGATCGGCATGGAGGGTGTCGCGGTCACTTCGCTGCGGCCTGCCGGCCAGATTGAGATTGACGGCGCCCGCCTGAATGCCGCCACCGACGGAACCTTCATTGAGAGAGGCACCCCCGTCCTGGTAACCGGTATGGAAGGCGATCACTATGTTATCCGCAAAAAAGACTGATTTGTTTACTGTTTGAAAGGAGCTCTGTTTTATGGAATCTGCTATCCTGATCCCGATTATCGTGGTGGTTGTCCTGATCGCCCTGGCGATCTTCCTTCACTTCGTACCCATGGGCCTGTGGATTTCCGCCCTGGCCAGCGGCGTGCATGTCCCGATCAGCGCGCTCGTCGGTATGCGGATCCGCCGCATCGTTCCCCAGCGCCTGATTTACCCCCTGATCAAGGCCACCAAGGCCGGTCTGAACCTGACCATCAGCCAGCTGGAAACCCACTACCTGGCCGGCGGTAATGTGGACCGCGTCATCAACGCCCTGATCGCCGCTCAGCGCGCCAACATCGACATGGCCTTTGAAAAAGCCTGCGCCATCGACCTGGCCGGCCGTGATGTTTTCCAGGCCGTGCAGATGAGCGTTACCCCCAAGGTCATTGAGACCCCCGTGGTTGCCGCCATCGCAAAAGACGGTATCGAACTGCGCGCCAAGGCCCGTGTGACCGTGCGCACCAACATTGAACGCCTGGTCGGCGGTGCCGGTGAGGAAACCGTTATCGCCCGTGTCGGCGAAGGTATTGTTACCACCGTCGGTTCTGCCGAAACCCACAAGCAGGTGCTTGAGAATCCTGACCTGATCAGCCGCACCGTGCTGGACAAGGGCCTGGATGCCGGCACCGCCTATGAAATCCTCTCCATCGATATCGCGGACGTGGACGTCGGCCGCAACGTCGGTGCCCAGCTGCAGATGGACCAGGCTGAGGCTGACCGCCGTATCGCCCAGGCGAAGGCGGAAGAGCGCCGCGCCATGGCTGTGGCTCACGAGCAGGAAATGAAGGCTTCCGTGCAGGAGATGCGCGCGAAGGTGGTCGAGGCCGAGGCCGAAGTGCCGAAGGCTATGGCGACCGCGCTGCGTGAAGGCAAGCTGGGTGTCCTGGATTACTACCAGATGAAGAACACCATTGCCGATACCGAAATGCGGGAATCCATTGCCAAGGCCAGCGCGCCCCAGCAGCCCGCCGGTGACCAGCAGCCCCGCGGAAAGAAATAAGCCTGATTTCATCTGATTGATAGTACCTGGAATGCCGGACACTCCGGCATTCCAGGCCCAAAAAGTTACTCATAATTGTGCATTGAACATGAAGGGTTGGTGATCCTTTCGATGGACGCAGCACCGATTCTGATCCTTGTCTTTGTCTGGGGCCTCGCCGGCCTTCTGGCCAAAGCCAGCAAGGCAGCAAAACAGCAACAGCAGCAGGCGTCCCGGAGCGGAAGACCTGCCGTGCAGCGCCCCGGTGCAAACGCTCCGAAGCAGGCTGATCTTCAGCCGGCTCCCCAGCCCCAGCCTGATGAAGGTTCCTTTTATCGGCCCACCGTTCTGCAGCCCACAATTACCGTGACCGAACATGATGATTCGGTCTACCAGGGCAGCATGAGCGCCACCACAGGCGAAGGCTACGATCCCTGCCATGATGAGCAGATGGCTCCCCTCACCGCGGCCGAAGCCGCCTCCCCCGAAGCGGAGGCAACGGTTCCCGGCCTGCAGCTGAGATGGAACGGCAGCGACATCGTCCAGGGCATCGTCATGAGCGAAATCCTGAAACGCAAATAAAGCCAAAAAAGTGGACACTGGGGGAACGAACCGAGAGGTGCCCCAGTGGGGCATTCGCCAAAAGTGGACGCTGGGGACAGTCCGAGACCACTGAAAAAGTCGGACTAAAGTAATCAGCCAAAAGCATTTTCAGAACAGTTAGATTGCCTCAAAATCCTTAAAAATCAACGGGTTTAGTGGTATAATAGAGCATCGGAGACAGGGGGGACGGTCCGAGACCACTGAAGAAGTGACCTCATAACAACCGTTCCTTGCCTCTTTCTTT
>R26__coassemble_442_pt1 | contig 26070 bp, 30 predicted proteins | sample R26__metabat2_high_PE_047 | metagenome-assembled genome bin R26
ATTAAGAGGAGCTGCCTCTTATGATCTTTTCAGATCATTTTGAGACAGCTCCTTTCTTTATATTTGGCATTCTGAATTTGTTGGCAGAGAATGAAAATATCAGGCAACGAAAGAAAACCCATACCATTGGTATGAGAAAACACTCTAATAATAATAATATCTGTACCTTTACCATCTCTTGCTTCTCAAATATAATATTCATAATACCCTGCAAGGAAAGAGGACAATATGGAGACAAACATTGCGGAGAATATCCGGATTTACCGGAAACAGCGTGGATTAACCCAGGAGCAGCTTGCGGAGGCTATGGGTGTATCTATTGGAGCGGTATATAAGTGGGAAGCCAAAGCATCCATGCCTGAACTGCGGACGATCATGGATTTGGCAGATTTCTTTGATATTTCTGTTGATACGCTGCTGGGATACCAGATGAAGGATAACCGGCTGAATGAAGCGGTGAAGCGTCTGTGGAAGGCCAGCCGCTGCCAGGATTACGATGCGCTTCCAGATGCGGAAAAGGCAATCTGGAAATACCCGCATTCCTTCGATGTGGTCTTTGCCGGTGCACATCTTTACTATACCTTTGGTGCGGGCACAAAAAAAGAGCCCTGGCTCCGGCGGGCTATTGAACTGCTGGACAACGCGCGCCTGCTGGTGTCGCAGAGCACGGATCCCAGGTTGAATGAATGCTCTGTCTGCGGGATGATCGCGGAGATGCATGAGATGCTTGGGGAAACAGACAAGGCGCTGGAATTGCTGAAAGCGCACAATGAAAACGCTGTCTTTAATAATATGATCGGGATCATGCTGCTCTCCCACGGAAAAGATCCGGAGGAAGCAAATGACTTCCTGGAAGATGGGTTTTTGCGGGCGATCAGTTCACTCATCCAGACGGTGATCGGCTATGCTATGCTGTTTGACGCGAAGAACGAAAACGCGTCCGGCATAGAGATGATGCGCTGGATCATTCCCACCCTGGAGGGACTGAAGAAAACAAATGAACCGGACTTCCTGGATAAAATGATTACTGCCTTCCATGCCTGCATGGCGATCTTTCAGTACAAGTCCGGTAACCATAACGGAGCGGAAGAATCTCTCAGAAAGGCAAGGACTTTGGCCTGTGCCTTTGACGCTGCACCGAATTATGTGGCAAACAGGGTGAAATACGTACGAGAATCGGAAATGACCAACGCACATGACTGGATCGGGAAAACAGCCATGGACGCGGTGGAAAACGTACTGCATGACAAAGATGCGGGACTCCGGAAACTCTGGGCGGAAATTTGCGGCGAAGCGGACTGAACGGCCACTATAAAGTATATTGAAGCGTTTCCGGGAAATACGATCACGGGAAACGCGGGGAGTGAGAAAATGATGATTGAAACCGAACGCCTGCTTCTGAGGGAATATACCCTGGACGATTTTGACGCCCTCTATGAGATTATGTCCGACCCGGAAACGATGGCGCACTATCCTGCGCCTTATGACGAAGCCCGCACCCGGCGCTGGATCGAATGGAACCTGGAAAACTACGCGAAGTACGGCTTCGGCCTGTGGGCGGTGGTGCTGAAGGAGACCGGAGAATTCATCGGGGACTGCGGGCTGACCCTGCAGAACATCGACGGGGAGATGCTGCCGGAAATCGGGTACCATATCCATAAGAAATACTGGCGGCGGGGGTTCGCGAAGGAAGCTGCCCGGGCTGTCCGGGACTGGGTGTTTACGAACACGGAGTATGACGTGGTGTATTCCTACATGAAATACACCAACGAAGGCTCCTGGCGTACCGCTATGGCCAACGGCATGAAAAAGGTGAAGGAATACCCGGATCCGAAAAACACGATCTCCTATGCCTTTGCCATCACCCGGAACGAATGGAAAAAGCAGAGAATCCTGGAACGATTCCCGGGGATCAGCTGCGCCTGGATGAACGCAGCCGGAGAGGTGTCAACGGAGTATTACGGCACCGCGGATCGTGAGAGGAATCTCGCTGTGAATGACAATACCATTTTTCCGGCGTGCTCCATCTCAAAGTTTGTGACTGCCTTATGCGTGATGAAGCTGCACGAGCAGAAGGCAATCGACATAGACAGGCCTGTCAACGACTTCCTCCGGCAGTGGAAACTGCTTACACCGGAAGAAAAAGAAAGCGATGCGACCATCCGGGCCCTTCTGTGCCATACCGCCGGAATCATGGATGGGGAAGACGGGTTTTACGGACTTCGCCGCGGCGACCCCGAAATCAGCCTGATGGATATCCTGGAAGGGACAACGGCGTACAACAATCGTCCGGTACGGGCGGAAAAACAGCCCGGGACAGCTTTTGAATACTCGGACGCCGGCTACTGCGTCCTGCAACAGATGCTGCAGGAAGTGACGTGCAAAGCCTTCGAAGACCTTGCGCAGGAACTGGTTTTTGATCCGCTGTGCCTGGAGAATACATTTTTTGCGTCCAATGAAAAAATCGGTCAGTTTGAAAACAGGATGGCGACAGGCTATGACGACAAGAATCTGCCTGTTCCGGGAAGGTTTCCTGTGGTTCCGGACCTGGCGGCGTCAGGCTTGTGGAGCACGCCGAAAGAATTGCTGATGATCGCAAAGGCACTCATCGGGGCGCTGCATGGCGGGAGTACATTCCTGCAGGCAGAATCGGCACGGGAAATGGCCAAGCCGGTGGACCAATTCCCCTGGACAGGTCTTGGCGTGTTCATGGGCGGAGAGGATATCCTGGTCTCACAGGGCTGGGGTGAAAACGGACAGTGCATCATGAAAATGAATACCCGGACAAACCGGATCGCCGTGGTGATGACTAACCGGAATCCAGGGGTCAATCAAAAGGAATCCGGCATTGAATGGCTTGCGGACAGCAGGCTGAACGAAACGTTCAACCGGGAGGGGTGAGAAGGATGGATCATTCGATTCTGACATGGCTACTGGAGGAAGAAAACCCGGAAGTGCGGCTCAGAACGCTGAAGGAATACGAAAAGCTGCCGGAAGACGATGAACGCGTTATCGAATGCAAAAAGGCACTGCTGCAAAGCAAGGTATACGAACGCGGACTGAAGAAGCTCAGGACAGACAAACCCTGGGCGAAGTATGACGCCATCCTGGGGTTTGCCGAATGGGGCCTGACACGGGCGGATATCGGCAAGGATATCGACAGTGAGGTGTTCGGGCTCATCGAAAGCACCGGCTTCAAAATGCTGTGCGGAGAGCCGCTCCTGCTCAGAAACCTGGTCAAGATGGGATACGGGCAGGAAGAGATCGTGAAAAACGAGATCGACACTGTTCTCGGACTGATTCAGGAAGACGGAGGCTTCAGGTGCATCAGCACCAATAAAAAGACCAACGATCCCAGAAAGCCCCATAAGAGCTGCGCACGGCTGACGGTGGAATACCTGCTGCTGGCGGCCGAACTGCATTTACAGGGATGCCGGACGGCGTGCGAAGAGGCGCTTGTGCACTATTTCACCAAACGCAATATCTTCTACCGGACAGATGATATGCAGACACCCATGGTGGACGTGATGCTGGGCACATTCTATCCCCCCGATCCCATCAAGATCGGTGCGCACCAGATCGTCTATGCCCTTAAGGTTTTGGGCTGCGAACCGGAGTCGGAAGCCATGCAGGCCGGGTACAGGGTGCTGGATCAGCATAGGCTGGAAAACGGAAGGTATGTGCTGACGGCGTCCAAAAGCGTACCGGCCTTCAAGGTTGGGAACGTCGGGGAAGAGAACAAGTGGGTCACGCTGTACGCGTATATGGCGCAGCAGTAAGGGGGATACAGATGGACTATCAAACGGAAGACCTGATTCTTCATTACGTCACAGAGGACGATCTTGCAGAAGTCGCCCGGACATGGCCTGCGGATCATCATCCGCTTTCGGATGCGGAGGCGAGGGAAGCCATCGCCTATATGCGCGGGAATTACGAAAGGAATATGAAAGGCAGTCTCTGCCATCTTTGCCTCGCAGTGTGCGGGAAGGAAAATCCCGGAACGATCATGGGCTGGTGCGGACTGGACGGCACGGGGAACCATGCGGAACCTGAAATCTTCATCCTGCTGGATGAAGAATACCGAAATCAGGGATACGGAACCCAATGTGTGAAGGAACTGCTGCGGATCGCTGCGGAGGACTATGCGCTTTCCGGCGTGCACGGCGGTTGCGCCAAGGAGAACATTGCTTCCGCCCGGGCCATGGAGAAGGGCGGCATGGTGCAGTATGGCACGGAAGAAAACGGCGATCCGCTGTTCCGGTTCTGTGCCAGTGTCTGATTGTATCAGGAGGGAACACCTGTGGATGACGAACATGTGAAACACATGAAACGATGCTATGAACTGGCAATCAGCGCCGGGAAAAAAGGCTATGATACCTTTGGCGCAGTTCTTGTGCATAACGGGAAAATCCTGGAGGAAGCGGAAAACACGTCAGACTATGTTCACAGGATCTTCGGGCATGCGGAATTCAATCTGGTGCACAAATGCGCCAACAAGTATTCCGATGAAATTCTGGAGAATGCTGTCGTATATTCCAGCTGCGCTCCCTGTGAACGGTGCCTGGCAGCCATTGCGTCCCTTGGAGTGCACCGGATCGTATGCGGCGTCTCTTATAAAGAGTTTTGCAAGCTGCTGCCTTTTGATTATCAGGCGTTGGATCGCGAAGGCCTGCTGAAACAGCTGGGCATTCAGATGACGCTTACGGAATCCGTGCTCGAAGAGGAAGGGATGCATGTGTTTGAATGGTGGGGCGGAGAATACCGCCCGCTGGAGGAACTCATTGCGGAAATGGATGCAGTGAAAAAGAAACAGAAGTAAGATCAAACAGGAGAAAACAGCATGCGGAAGAAACTCATCCTCATCAGCGGATCCCCCTGTGTGGGCAAAACAGCCGTGGGCATGCGGCTCTTTGAAAGCTATGACAACAGCGCGTATCTGGACGGAGACTGGTGCTGGTGCGTGCATCCGTTTTCCGTCACAGACAGCCGGCTCCGCAACGGGGATAGAAGCATGTCCTTTGTTCTGTCCAACTATCTGGATTCGGATTTCGAATATGTGTTCTTTACGTCGGTTGTGCTGACAGATCCGATGATTCGGGAAAGAATCCTGAAGGGAATCACGGCGAAAAATTATGAAGTTATCTCCTTTATGCTCACCTGCTCAGAGGAAACGCTGAAAAAGCGGCACGACAGGCGCGGCGATCAAGGCGAAACGAACTACTATTGGCTGCATCTGCCGCCCTGCCCGGGAGATGTTGTCGTTGACACAGATAAAAAGAGCATCTGGGATATCGTCAGAGAAATGAAAAAGCAGATCGATTCTGCGAGCAAATGAATCCGTCTGAGGACAGGAGGAATCTGATTGAAGCGAATACTTGAACAGGTGAAACAGCTTTATGCCCTGAAAGGCTGTACATTCACTCCGGTAACCGGCCATGAAGGCGGACGGAACCTGATTGTGATTGTGAGCAGGAACGGGGAGAAACAATATGTTCTCCGGATCTCCGGCCTCGGAGACCGAAGAGAAAACGATTATCTTGCAGAAACAGAGTTTGTCCGCTTCCTGGCGGAGAACGGAGCGCCCGTGGCGGATGTGATTCCGTCCGTTCAGGGCCGGCCGGTGGAACGTCTGGAAGCGGACGGCAAAGCGATATATGTCAGCCTGTTTGCCTATGCCAAAGGCATGCTGATTGCGGACAATGGCTACCGTTACCGGGAAGGCGCGCCGCTGAGCGAATACTTCTTTAATGCCGGCAAAGCCCTGGGTGCGATTCACAGGCTGTCCAAGGCGTATCCGCCTGTCCATCGCCGCCCGGACTATTTCGACAAGTACAACATGGAATACCTGGACCGCCTGATCCCGGACGAATACAGTGAACTGAAAAAGACTGTCGCCAAACGCCTGGACGCATTCCGTACGCTTCCGCGGGACAAAGACTGCTACGGCCTGGTCCACTTTGATTTCAGCGACGGAAATTACCATATCGACATGGATACTGGTGCGGTCACGGTGTTCGACTTTGACAACTGCATGAACTGCTGGTATATGTTCGACCTTGCCAATCTCTGGACTCATAACGAAGGTTGGACAAGGCAGGAACCCGACCCTGGCAGGCGCTTCGAGTTGATGCAGCAGTGCTTCGCCATTCAGCTGCAGGGCTACAGAACCGAAACGGATCTTCCGGAGGAAATGCTGGAAAAGCTGCCGCTGTTCATCGACATGGTGCTGATCGAAAACATCGTGGATGAACTGGAATGCTGCGCCCGGGAAGGGGAAGACCTGGACCGGGAAGACATTGAGGACGCGGCGGAATGCCTGATTAACAGTATTCCCTATGCGGGATTCGGAGAAACAACATGAAAAAGCCCCTTTTATACCTGGCGGCCCAACAGGGTACATTCGGCCAACGGACTGAATTCAGCCAGAGCAGTATTACAGACGCGCTGTTTGTTTACCTGGACGGAGAACCGGAAGACGAGTCCGTTGCCCGGGTGGATGCCCATTTCCGGAACAGGCCGCTGGTGTGCCTGACAAAAGCCTGGGAAGAGCAGATCCGGGCACAGTATCCCGACGCGGCAATCTACCCGCGGACGGTGATGAAACCCGTCTGCCGCTTCATTCTGCCGGAAAACATTGAAATCCCGGAAGGATACCGGCTGGCCGGGATGGATGAAGCCGCTTTTGAACAGCATCCGTTTTCCCACGGAGAGAATTATCCCTCCTTCACTGCTTTCCAGGCGGAGGGCTCCGGAGCCGTCGTGTATGACGGCAATGAGATCGTGGCAGCGGCCTCTTCTTTCCTGAGCCTGGAGGGAGAGATTGAACTGGACGTATCCACCAAGGAAGCCCACCGGGGAAAAGGGCTTGCCAAAGCCTGTATTGCCCGGATGCTGCGGGACTGTATGGAACGGGGCATCACTGTCCATTGGGACGCGCAAAACGAAGTCTCCCGGCATCTGGCAGAGAAATTCGGTTTTGAGGCGGAAACTAAGTATTCTGTTTACTGGGTGTAATAAACAGACTGTAACGGACACGGGAAAATCACTGGCAGGTTTGAAGATGATTAAGCAGCAAATCGGAGTTTGTGGAGGCTGGAATGAGTAATATAGAAAAGTATAAAAAGTACTTTACTAAGGAGTACCTGATGGGTCCGAATTCTTTCAGGCTGCTTGATGAATTGATCAGCAGATGTCCCGAGGATGTGAAATTTGACCGCACTTTGGATCTGGGATGCGGATATGCATTAACATCACTTTTTATTGCCAATGAAACAGATGCGAAGCACATTTATGCGTTTGACCTATGGGTTCCTGCAACTGAAAACTATACAAGAATAACGGCTAATGGGCTTGCAGATAAGATTATACCGATTCATGGTGACGCAATGGATATGCCATTTGCACAGGATTATTTCGATAGCATTGTCAGCGTGGACTCTTATCATTACTTCGGCTGTAAGCCGGGTGTATTCGCAGAGAAAATACTGCCTTATGTCAAAGAAAACGGTCATGTCATGATTGCCATTCCGGGGTTGAAGGAGCAGCCACAGGGTGGTTTGAAACAGTTGTTTGAAACATGGGCCGAGGGTGATGATTCACAACTGTTCAAAACGGCTTCCTGGTGGGAGGCCCTGTTGAAGGACGAATGCGGAGACCAGTGCGACATCAGTGTTCTTGAGGCCGATTGCTATGATATTGCATGGCAGGAATGGTTCCAGTCAGGGCATGAATTCGGACTGCGTGACAAGGAGTTTTTGGATAAGGGGCTGTATGACATTCTGAATTTTCTTCTGATATATATCAGGAAAAGAAAATGATTGTGCGTATAAGGAGGAGCTTATAAATGATCAGGGAAGTCTTTCACGAAGATATCCCGGCGTGTGTAAACATCATAAAACAGAGTTTTAAGACCGTGGCTGACGAGTTCGGTTTTACGGAAGAAAACGCTCCGAGATTTACCGCGTTTGCAACGAGCGAGGAGAGACTTCTCTGGCACATGGATGGTGAACACAGGCCTATGTATGTTTATGAGGAAGCCGGTGTTTTATGCGGATATTACTCATTGCTCATTCAGGAGAATAATGAGTGTGAATTGAACAACCTGGCCGTTTTGCCGGAATACCGCCATAAGGGTATAGGAAAGCAGCTGCTGGAGCATGCATATTCTGTGGCTCGCGAGAAGGATTGCAAGCTTATGAATATCGGAATTGTGGAAGAAAACACAAAGCTTCGTAAGTGGTATGAAGAAAACGGAGCAATACATCTGGGAACTCATAAATTTGACTTCTTTCCTTTCACTTGCGGGTACATGAGGAAGGAACTGTGAAATAAAAACTGATTGGAAGAATATATGAAAAGCATTCTGATATCATAAAACAATAAATAGAGGAAGATTATATGGAAAAGTATATCGAAGGAAATAAAGCGGCATGGGAGGAAGCTTTTGATTACAGGGATGCTTCCTGGGGAGCTGATATAACAGACCGCATTCAGAAGGAAGACTACCCTTTTTTCAACAAAGAAACGGCGGCTGCCCTGCGGAAAATACATACCGAGGGAAAGGTGATCGGTCAGTTCTGCTGCAATAACGGACGTGAACTGCTTTCCCTGGTGAAAAGCGGAAAAGCAGCGAAAGGGGTTGGTTTTGACATTGCTGAAAACCAGGTAGCCTTTGCCAATGAAAAAGCTAAGGAGCTGGGTCTCCCCTGCGTGTTTGAAGCTGTAAACGTATATGATATTGATGACCGGTATAAGGAACAGTTTGACATCGTGATCATCACGATCGGCGCGCTCTGCTGGTTTGATGACCTGAACCGCTTTTTTGCCGTTGTCGCAAAATGCATGAAACCGGGTGCTGTCATTGTGATCAATGAACAGCATCCCTGCACGAACATGCTTGCTTCTGAAGGCGATGAAGAGTTCGATCCGGGACACAGGACGGAATGCCGGTTTTCCTATTTCGAACACAAGTGGACCGGTAACGGCGGCATGTATTATATGACGCAGAAAAGCTATCATTCCAAAACCTTCACCGACTTCACCCATTCGATGTCCGAGATCATATCCGGAATGTGCAGCAACGGAATGGTGATTACCGGGCTTCAGGAGTTTGACACCGATATCAGCGGTGGGTTTGAGGCGATTGATCACAGCGGATACCCGCTGTCCATGATCATCCAGGGTCGGAAAAACCGTAGCCCGGAAATATAAGGTTTTTACGGCGAACAGTGAAATTCAGCCGGGGACCCGGAAACGTCCCCCGGCTACATGAGATTTCCAAAGAACCGGTTATGAAAACGGCCGAAGCCAGCGCGAAAAACAATTGTGCGGGCTAAAAAAGCGTCAGCACAGCGTCGCCTGCGGGAGGGGATATTTCAGGATGGAGAGGATATTCAGCGTTCAGGATCGGGAAAACGCCTTTAACTTTGTGCTGTCAGCAGCCAGGGAGTGCAAGAGGATTGTTGCACTGGTTCAGGTAGGATCCGGCGCGCAGGGGTATCACGACGAATGGTCGGACCTGGATTTTGTGATTGCACTGGATTCGGGTGATGCCATGGCGGAAGTCATGGCCTATATGCATCAGAAGATATCCGGGGAATACCGGCTTCCGTTTTTCAATCAGGATGAGTCCAGGCATCTCCAGTGTTTTCTCTTGTCCAATCTCCTGGAGATAGATATCGGATACGGCACCTATGAACACGCAGCCGCATTGAAGCCTGCCTTTCGGGTTCTGTACGATCACTCCGGCGAGGTGGAGGAAAAGATGGTCAGTTCCCGGGCATGGATGGATGACAGGATATACGGCGAGAAGCAGAGGAAGGACATTGACGCAACCTGCCGGTCTGTATGGATCCGGCTGATGCATGCGGCCGTGGCCATTCACCGCGGTCAGTATTTCCGCGCAGTGGGTGAGCTGGAAACTGTCCGGAGGCAGTACATTGATCTGTTGGGAGACCGATATCGGCTGGAAAGCAGTCTGAACCGGGAAATTGACAGACTGCCGGAAACGGAAAAGGCAGCGATCAGAAGCACGTTTGTGACTGAAGAAGATCCGGCTAGCCTGTGGACGATACTTCTGAACCTGACAAAGCTGATTTATCAGGAGCTGGACGGATGCAGCGTTCCGGTGACGCAGGATATGCTGGCTGAATACTATAAGAATCTCAGGAGCTGAGGAAAGAGATGGAATATAAGATAAGAACTGCAGTCCCGGAAGATGAAGAAAAGATCCGCGAACTGTTTCTTGAGATGCTGCGGACGATATATCACACAGATGATGTGAAAGGCTACGGAGAGGGCGACCTGGACAGGTTCTGGAGTGAGAACCCTGATCGGATTTATGTTGCGGAAGATGGCCAGGTGATCGCTTTCCTGTCCGTGGAGGTCCATCATGACCCGGTGGACCATATCTACCTGGATGACTTTTCAGTCACAGCGGCTTACCGGAACAAAGGGATCGGTTCAGCGTTGATCCGTGCTGCGGAAGAATACGCAGGACAGATTGGCAGCCGGGCAGTCCTCCTGCATGTGGAGAAAGCAAACACATCTGCGATGCGCTTTTATGAGCGGTACGGATATTCTGTCTTCAGGGATGATGGAAACAGGTTCCTGCTGAAAAAGGACATTAGCTGATAAAGAAGCCATATTATCATGGAAAATACTATGATCCTGAGTTTGGGCTTACGGATGAATTGTATTGTAAAGCCAAAATCCAGTCATATCTGGAACTGTATGCAGACTAATACCGGCCGCTGTCTTTGGTTTTTCTTCGAGCAACAATCGTTTTGAAGTTGGAGTGATTTATGATGCAATACATCACACGCGGATTATTCCTGTTCTTTTTACTGCTTCTGTTTTATCTCCTCTTTCACATCTGGCTGGAGGGCAGACGGGAGCAAACCAAACCCCATGAGATCTCCGGTGAAGAATTCCCGGAAGCACTGCGGGAGGCTGTCCTTCGTCCCCTGAAGCTGCTGAACAGGTATTATGAAAAACGTGATCCCAGGCAGGTGGATGCCTGCATTGATGAAACAATGCTTCCGGACAATATGAGGATCCTGGGGACTAACCCGGACGAGATCTTTTATGGCCGTCAGGGAGCCACATGGCTGCTGCAGGGCGACTGGAAACACTGGGGACAACTGGCGCTTGATGTGGATCAAACCGCGCTCCTTCGTGCCGGGAGTGCCCTATACTTTGTCCTGCGGGGAAAGATTAAGCTGGATTACGTTCATTTCCGCATTCCGATCAGGATAACAGGCATCCTGGAGGAAAAGGATGATCTTTGGTATATCAGCAAACTGCAGTTTGTAAACAACCTGAACAGCAACTATCTGGTGGTAGCCTGGATTCCGGCCATGGCAGCATTGATCAGCCTGCTGCTCTTTGGCCTTTCATACATGTTAAGATACTAAGAAAGATATGGAGAAGAGATCAATGATATTGCTGGTTGTAGACACACAAAAAGGGTGTTTTGACGAGAGACTGTATGCATTTGAGACAGTAAGGAAAAACATTAAAGAACTGATTGCTGTCGCAAGAGAGAACGGTGTTGAGGTCGTTTATGTCCAGCATGACGACGGACCGGGAACTGATCTTGATAAGGCAACGGAAAACTATGAGATCTATGAAGAATTTGCCCCGAGAGCAGATGAAAGGCGTTTCGAAAAGAATGTAAACAGCGCTTTTCATCCTATGACCGGATTGACGGAATACCTGCAATCCAAGGGCGAAAAGGATGTAATGGCGATCGGGGTATCTACAGATTATTGCATGGATGCAACGATCAAAAGCGGATTCGAAAAAGGATTTCATATATTTGTTCCGGCATACACCAATTCAACCTACGACACCCCCTACTTTGACAAGGAGACTGCCTACAGGTATTACAATGAATTCATGTGGGGAACGCGCTACGCGAAAATCATTACCGTTGAACAGGCGATTCAGCTCCTGCAGGGCAATGCAGTCAATATAACCTGAACATTATTGATGAGATCAGAACGGTATGATTCCGTTTTGACGGAGGGAAATAACATGAGTATAACAACAAAACAGTTTCAGAAAGAAACAGACCTGAACCTGGTCTGGGATTTTATGGTGGAGATCTATGATCGTGAGAAGGGCGGCGGTGTTGCCGCGCCGTTCTTTGAGTATGCCCTGTTCTCCAGCTGGATGGACAAGAGCTATGTGCACCTGAACCGGCTCTGGTTTGATGGTTCCAGGGTGGTGGGGTTTGTGTTCAATGAGGCGCCTGTTACGGACATCTATTTCAAAATCCGTCCGGGATATGAATTCCTGGCGGAGGAAATGGTCGATTATGCGATGCAGGAAATGCCTGATTTTGACAACAAACAGCGTTTTATGCTGTTCAACGGCCAGGAATACCTCATGAAAATTGCTGAAAAAAGGGGATTCACCCTGCAGTATGATTATGAAGACCGGCAGTTTGATTTTTCAAAGGAACTGAATTATGAGCTTCCCGCCGGTTTCCACTTTGTGGACGATGCAGACGCAGATCCCCTGAAACTGGCAAAATGCTGCTGGTACGGTTTCAATCACCATCTGGATAAGGGCGAATTCGAGAACTGGACTGCGGAGGACACATCCGGTGAATGGACACCTGCAACATCCTATAAAGGCATTCTGGAAGATTTCCGGAATCCTCCGCCCCATTCGACATACGAATACACGGTCATTATCGCGGATGAAAACGAAGAGTATGCCTGCTATTCAGGAATGTGGTGGGTTCCGGAAAACCATCTGGCTTATATGGAACCGCTTTGTACCGTTCCACAGCACCGCAAAAAGGGGCTGGCTTCAGCCGCGCTGACAGAGCATTACCGCCGCCTGAAACCGCTGGGAGCCACCCATATGACCGGCGGCGGGGATCCGTTCTATGAGAAACTCGGATACGGAAAAGGAATCCACTGGTATTGCTATGCTCGCCATAATTGACGGGTAACTTTATCTGTCAAAGAGAGAAACGGACATGATTACGAAAAACAGGCAATCCAATGAAGCCATCACAGAAATGGCGAAAAAGGCATTTCCGGATAAAACGGTCGTAAAGATCGAGGAACTGACGGAAGGGATGTGCAACGTGACCTATCATGTTGTATTAGACGACGGCAGTGAAAGCATTCTGAAAATCGCGGCAAAGGACAGGACCGGCAATACTTCCAATGAAATCAACTTGATGAAAGCCGAAGTTGAAGCCATGCGCCTGGTATCCGGGAAATGCTCCTTCAAAGTTGCTGAGGTCCAGTATTATGACTGCTCCAGGACGGTGTGCAGCGGGGATTATTTCTTCATGGAAAAGCTGCCCGGGGAAAACTACGCTTTCATCAAAGACAAACTTCCGGAAAGCGTGGTCCGGGAACTGAACCGGGAAACCGGCCGGATTGCCGGGGAACTGACGACGATCACCAACGCTCAGTTCGGCTTTCTGGGAGATGAAAGAAGATATGACTCCCTGTTTGAATTCGTGAGGACCCTGCTGACCAATCTCATTTCAGACGCCCGGAAGAAAAACGTGGATCTGGGCTGTGACCCGCAGCGGCTGATTGAGGAACTGGACAGCGAAAAGAAGGTTTTCGATGAGGTCCGGTCCGCCACGCTGGTTCACTGGGATATGTGGGAAGGCAACATCTTTGTCAGCAACAACCATATTTCCGGCATCATTGACTGGGAAAGGGCCATGTGGGGAGAACCGTTTATGGATGACCGCTTCCGGAAACATAACCGGAATGTTGATTTCCTGGAAGGTTTCGGGGTAAGCTCTTTTTCAGAAAGCGATCTGAAAAGGCTCCGCTGGTATGACGTGATCCTGTATCTGACGATGATGATCGAAGTGTTTTATCGTGAATTTGAAGACCAGGGCCAGTATCACTGGGCGAAAGAAATGCTGCTGAGTGTATTGTAAGGAAAGACAGTGACAAGGAAATGAAAAAAACAGGAAAGCGCAGGAAAAAGATCATGGTAATCCTGATATCGGTCATTGCGTGTATCGCCCTGGTTCTCGGCGGGCTGATGATCTACGGAAAGGCGCAGATGGGGAAGGTCCCCGGCCTGACGTTTGAGGACGCGCTGCAATACACTACGCAGGGCAAACCGGACGCAAGGATTACCGTCGGAATCATCAAGGACGGACAGGCATCCTTTACTGTCTACGGGGAGAACGGAACGATCCTCCCGGCTGAGAAGCATACGTATGAAATCGGCTCCCTCACCAAGACCTTCACGGCTGCCATGATCGGCAAAGCAGTGACGGAAGGAAAGATCAGGCTGGAGGATCCCATCAGCGCATACCTGCCCCTGCCGGAAGGGAAAAAATATCCCAACGTTGCGGAACTGCTAACGCATACTTCCGGATATAAGGGCTTTTACTTTGCAACCCCGATGATCGGCAACTTCTTCGGAGGACGGAACAGCTTCTGCGGAATCAACAGGGATATGGTTTTCGGGAAAGTCAAAGGGCTTGATATGAACCGCGACAGCTATGGCTTCACCTATTCCAACTTCGGCTATGCCGTGCTGGGACTGGTGCTGGAAGCGGTTTATGACACGGACTATACGGCACTGCTGAACAACTGGGTCCGGGAAGAACTGGGCATGTCCGGAACAAAGATCTCTGAACGGGACGGGGACCTGGGCCATTACTGGGACTGGCAGCCCGATGACGCCTACCTGTCCGCAGGCGCTGTAACATCGAATATTGACGATATGCTGCGCTATGCGCAGATGCAGCTGGACGCGGACGTTCCTTTTGCCCTGTGCCATCAGAGCCTGAAGGTCATCAACGCCTCAACGGAAAGCTATCGGGCCATGGGCATTTACCTGGATGAGATCGGCATGGGATGGATCATTGACAAAAAGAACGGGATCATCTGGCATAACGGGGGCACAGGCCATTACAACAGCTATCTTGGGTTCAGCCCTGAAACAGGGACTGCCGTGGTCGTCCTGTCGAACCTGTCCCCGAACGACCGTATTCCGGCAACCGTGCTGGGCGTAAAGCGGCTGCTGGAGCTGAGACGGTAACGGAGAATGGGGCGGACCCTGTCTCCTCAAGATGGCGAAGAAATAGAATTTAAGCACAGGAGTAAAGTATTATGGAAAAAATCAATGATTCAATATGCATTAAAATGGCTGAGACTGATGAGGAACTGTGCGGGAGGGGATATGTGCATTGTACTGCATGGCAGGAAGCTTACAGAGGCATTGTATGTGACAGATATCTGGATTCGATGACTGTAGAGGCTACAACAGCACGTGCACGGCAGTTCCCGGAAAACACGCTTGTTGCGAAGGATAAAGAGAAAGTTGTAGGATTTGCTGTATATAGTCCGTCCAGAGATGAAGATCTGATGGATGCAGGAGAAGTTGTCGCAATTTATGTCCTTTCAGAGTATTATGGGCATAAAATAGGATACAGACTGATGAATGAAGCAGTTTCCAGGCTGAGTGAATATAATACTATCGTTGTTTGGGTGCTTGAACAAAATGAAAGAGCGATCCGCTTTTATCACAGATACGGTTTTGAATTTGACGGATGCAAAAAGCAACTGAATCTTGGTACGCCGGTTTCAGCAGTCAGAATGATATTGAAAAGAGAGTAAACTCTGTTTTTAATGGATCGACGACTAATCGGGTTATAGGGGCTTAATATGTCTCCTTTGCGGAGGTATTATGAAGATTGAATTCAGAAAAGCAAAAACAGCTGACGCAGAGGTTCTGATCGATATCTATAATGCTGCGTTTTACAGTGATTATGTCAGATACGGAGAGTGCCCCGCATACGGAAGGACTGTAGAGATGATGAAGCAGTCAATATTAAATTATCCCAAATTTCTGATTAGCTGCGACGACAAACCGGTTGGGTGTATTTCCTGCAAAGCATTGGAAAAAGGAATATATGAAGTTGGATGCCTGTGCGTTATTCCGGAATTTCAGGGAAAAAGGATCGGAACTGCAGCCATGGAATTCGCCAAATCATATTATCAGGATTGGAACAGATTCACACTGGTAATGCCCGTGGATAAAAGTGAGAACGTTCGGTTTTATACAGAAAAATGCGGATTTGATATACAGTCTGTTGAAATGGATGGAAACGTCAAGGTGTTCCGGTTCATTCTGGAAAGATGAATTGTGAAAACAGTTACGATCAATACGGCATGAAAATACGGTGGTGAAAGGAGCGGATCTAATGGAAGCACTGGAAGCGATTATGACGCGGAGAAGCACCCGGAATTATAAGCCGGAGCCGGTTGAACAGGATAAGATAGGAAAGATCCTGGCGGCCGGCAGGCAGGCTCCCAGCGGCGGAAATAACCAGACCAGCCATTTCCTTGTGATCCGGAGCCGGGAGATGCTGGAGAGACTGATTGCCCTCACGGAAAAGGCATTCGCCGGGATGGAAATTACGGAAGGCATGTATGCGAGTATGAAGCATGCTGTTGAAGCGGCAAAGAAGGGCGGATATGTTTTCTGCTATAACGCGCCGCTTCTGATCGTTGTGGTAAACCGGAAAGACTACGGGAACAATATGGCGGACTGTGCCTGTACACTTGAGAATATGATGGTCGCCGCCAACGCTCTGGACCTGGGCAGCTGCTGGATCAATCAGCTGAAATGGCTGAATGAAGAACCGGAAATCCTGGAGTACCTGTATTCGCTGGGAATGAAGGAAACAGAACGGGTTTATGGCGCGGTGATCATCGGATACCCCGCGACGGACAGCGGACTACCGAACCGGAATCTGATGCACCTGAAAGGGAACGAGGTCACATGGGTTGACTGATGAATACAGAGTCTCCTTATAAAAATCAATTTTACAGGGAACTTTTCCGCATGAACTGTCGTCCAACAGGGTGAAAGGGAAAAGGAGGGGTTACCGATGAAAAGCACTCGTATTCTGACCGTGATACTGATTGCGCTGTTTCTTGTACTGGCCATGATTACCTACGCCTCTGCCGCGGAGGTTCATCCCGTTCCGGTCGATCATGACCGGGTGAACCTGAATAACGGCATATTTTCCCTCACGATCAGCAACAGGGACCGGATCAGCAACGGCGGGTATTTTATCGCTGTGTTGTATCAGGAAGATTGCTACGATGGGGAACAGATCAGGGCGCTTGTTCCGGGAGATACCGTTTACGCGGACGACCGGAAATGGACCGTAAAGGAGATTGTGATCCACTCGGATGAAGAAGATCCGGATGAACCGGCATCTTATGAAATCTATACCGAAGAAGAAATGGACGGCTACCTGGCTTTCTGGCCCCGTACAGACGGTTCTTATGTGGCTGTTATCAACGACTGGAATCCCGTTGTGCTGCTGGGGTCTGTTAAAGTCCAGCTTCCGCTGACGGAAGGTTTTGAATATATCCGTATTGCTGCCGGAGAGAAAGAGAATCCGGTTGGAGCGCAGGACTTTATCAATGATCTGGAAATGTTCAGCCAGGATTCCTTTATCGCCTATAATACTACCTGTGAATTCCGGGACGGGCAGCTGATCCGGGTCATCAGTTCCTCCTATCCGCAGGGTCCGGAAGAATATACGGAAGATGAACCGAAGACTGTACCGGTATGGAAATTCTGCCACGGTCTGCGGGACGGGCTGGATACGGCTGTGATAACCGGATATTCAACAGACTGCGAGGAAGGCAGCTCGAAGATTGACATGACACCGGAAGAAATCGAGAAGATTCGCAGCCTGGCGGTGAACGGAATGGTCACAGGCAAAACCAGTGACGAAGCGGTCACCGGGGGCACCTGGGTTTACTCCTTTGAAACGCCGGGCGGAAAACATCTGCTGTCCGTTGAATTGTATAAAGGAATGATCGTTGCTGCCGATGGCATGTATCAGTATCAGAAATAAGACGGTTCCGTCCTCAGGTTTTTCCGCTGTTTCGCCTTCCGGCTGGCTGCTTTTCTCTTTTGAATCGGGAAGCAGTTTAACCGGGAACAGAAATGCGTTCGTAAAAAAGAAACAGCGCGCCTGCGGTAAATCCCGCAGGCGCGCCGTTTTCTATGTTGATTCTCCGGCTTCAGTTTTACAGAAACAGTCTGGCTTTTATGGCCGGAGAAAGTTCATGGGGGATTCTCTTCATTACAGCTGAAGAGGAAGCTGAGGGCACGGCGGATGCGTCCCCTGACGACGGTTCTCGTTTCCTGAATTTTCTCAACCCGTTCCTGAATATGTTCTTCAATCTGGTTCCGGACCATTTCTGTGGTCTCGATGGCGGTGAATGTTTTAACGGCTGTGTTTGTCATTGTTTTGTCCTCCTGTTCGTTTACTCGGTCCTTCTTTTCGTGAAGGTCTTTCCGTCGTTCCTGTACTGCTTTCGCATGTTAATCCGCAGGAAGTGAACAGGATGGCAGCTGATTTGTCTGCATACAATAAAACAATTTTTTTATGCCCTCCGGATCATACTGCAAAACAAAAGAAAACCAGCTGATTCAACGCTCTCAGCCTGTACACCGTTTCCGCTGTCCTCTATAATCAATCTGAAGAATGCATCCGAAGCGGCATATCGTGAGGCAGCTCCGGACAGAAAAAGGCGGCCATATTTTGCGAGAAGCTGATACAACAGCATCATCAAAAACAGCGGCATCCTGGAGAATGAAATTATCAGTTCTGACGGAAAAGCGGAACGAAGGTACTGGAACGATCGTTTGGATTATTATCACAAACATTGGAGGAAAAGCATGCGTATTGGAAGCTCAAACGATTCAGCTGCGGTAAAGGAACAGTACAAAACATCCAAAGGCCTGAATACAAGAATCTCTTTACATGATAAGTACTCAACCAACAAACAGGGATATGGAAACTGGATCGTTTCCAACTATGACATTTTTGCAGGAATGAAAGCCCTGGAACTGGGCTGCGGAACCGGAAGCCTGTGGATGGGACGGGATGACATACTGGACCGGTTTGGTCAGCTGGTCCTTACGGATCTCTCTGAGGGTATGATCAAAACAGCCCGGGAGAACATCGGAAACAGGAACAACATAGAGTACCGGATGGCAGATATCCAGGATCTGCCCTTTGCGGATAAAGCCTTTGATATGGTGATTGCCAATTCCATGCTTTATCATGTCCCGGATCTCCATAAAGGCATAAACGAAGTCAGAAGAGTTCTGAAGGACGATGGCGTATTCTGCTGCGCAACCCTGGGCGAAAACAACTTTATTGAGGAGCTTGCTGAATGGTTTAAACTCAGCGGCGAAAGCTTCAAACCCAACCATAACTTCACCATGCAGAATGGCGAAGAAAAACTGAAAACAGCATTTTCACAGGTGGAAGCAAGGATCTACAAAGATTCCCTGCATATCTCCGATATTGACGATCTTGTGGATTACCTGACCAGCATGACTTCACTGAAAGTAATAAATGAGCTTCCGGTTGAAAAACTGAAAGCAATCATCACGGAACATGCAGTAAACGGCGTGGTAGACCTGCCTAAAGAGTATGGAATGTTTATCGCCAGGGGTTACGCGAAGGGATAGGAAAACAAGCGCATAAAACCTGAACAAAAGAAGAGGAGACTGCCAGGACGTTTACGTCCGGCGTCTCCTCTTCCTGTTTCATGAATACCGATCCGGTGGATTTGCGTATTCATTATCCGGCCTGCAGCCTACAGCATTTCTTCGGCCTTGCTTGTGAACTGTGTTCAGCAATCTTCTGTTTATTTCCGACAGCCTGCAGCATGACGCATTCCTTGAGCTGTCCGGAAATATACAGACGCCGGTCAGGTTTCCTGCCCGACATTTGTATATACGCAATCGGACTGCCTGCTGGCAGTGGGTCTCTGTCAGATCTGCAGCAGGGGAACGTATTTCTCTATCGTGATCGCATCGATATAATTCCGCAGGGGATTCCCGTCGATCTTATACCTGCTGACCAGGTCATAGGTGTCAGAATAATGCTTTTCTGTTTCCTGATGCTTTCTTTCCGATATGGTGAGCCAGTCTTCCTCATCCCGGACGATCGTAAACTCCCTGCCGCTGACAGAAATGACCATTTCCAAAGCTTCCTCGATTTTTGCGATCAGTTCTTTTTTGTTCACATTCACTCATCCTTTCGAACTGCAGCTTATGGTACATCTGTACCTTATTGCTCTTTCGTGAATAAGCCGTGAACACAGCGTGAACTCATTCTATTTTCTGACTGAACTTCTGTACATGTATAAAAAAAGAAGACAATCCCAATGTGCATACAGAGACATAAGAGTGGTTGCCAGATGGCTGAAAGACACCTATAATATATGCAAAAGAGAAGCGGAAACTGCCATCAATCAACAATGTGCGTATCAATTTACAGACAGGGCAACAAGTCCGAAAAAGCATTTACAGGAGGTCTGAAACATGGCAGAGAAAAAAGAAAAAAGGGAACGGATCGAAATAACCCCAGAAGAACTGGAGCAGGTTACCGGCGGATCGTTCAACTGGAAAGCGTACATGGAGGAATTGGCTGCCGGCAAGATGCGGGTATGCCCGAAGTGCCACAAGCTGATGTACTATAACTTTGCCGTATTCCTGGGCGTCAAATACTGGAGATGCCTGGCGTGTGACTACCGGAATCCGCCGAGCACGCCCGCCTGATCTCATCCGGCACACTGCTCTTTTACAGAATGCTGTGTTGACAGCAGGCCGGATCAGGCATACGGTGTACGCATATTCCCCGGGAATGAGACGCGGTGTAGCCGTTGCCTGGTAATTTGACCTTTTTCAACTTTTACAAATCAACTAATTTAGCGGATATATATTCCAGGAAATGTCATATCAAATTAGATGCCAAATATAATTGGTAAAAAAGCGAATCCGGATCATCATTCCGGATTCGCTTTTAGATCACGACAATCTCATGTATTCAAAGCCCTTACAGCTGCTTCGTGAATATGGCCGTTGGTGGCCAGGACATCTGTTTCGGTCAGGGCGCAGGGGGATCCATCCAGCTGCGTAACTGTTCCTCCGGCTTCCCGGACCAGGAGAATGCCTGCGGCCATATCCCACAGGTGGATGCCGGCCTCATAATCCGCATCACTGCGGCCACAGGCGACTGAAGCCAGGCTTATAGCTGCGCAGTTCCAGATCCGCATGGACTGGAAGGTTTCGGATACCAGGGGAATTCGGGCTACCATGTTTTCACGGGTAAGCATACTGTTGGTAGGCATACTGGTGTTGATGATGGCGTCGCCGGCTTCCCGGGCGTCCGACACATGGATGGGCAAGCCGTTGCGGAAGGCACCTTTTCCTTTTTGAGCGGTGAAGAGTTCATCACGGAAAGGATCGTAGATGACACCTACTATGATTTCACGGTGATGAACCACGCCGATGGAAATGGCGTACTGGGGATAGTCCCGTATATAGTTTACGGTTCCGTCGATCGGATCGACCACCCAGACGAAGTCATCATTTGTGAAACGGTTGATTTCAGCTTTTTCCTCCTCGGGAGAATCACCGTAGGTAGATTCCTCCCCGAAGAAGAGATGTTCAGGATACTTTTTCCTGATCATTTCACGGATCAGAGTTTCGGACTGTTTGTCTTTATCTGAGACAAAATCGATCCGGGACTTGGCATCCACATGCAAGCCCTTTTTCCGTCCTTCACGGATGAATATACCGGCTTTTTGCGCCGCTTCTGCAGCAAGCGCCAGAATCTCAGAATACAGCTGATCCATTTTCTTTTCCTCTTAGGCCTCCTGCAGTTTGTCGTCCGGAAGCAGACGCAACGATTCGGTCACGAAGTCTACCGCAATTTCATCGCCTTCATGCAGTCCGGCATTGGTCTGCGTAAAGTCCATCTGTTCGGCTTCCTGGCCGCCCAGATCCATAAAGTGCTGAATGTACTGACCGAAGTAAGCCTTGGACATAATCTTTGCTCTGAAATGTCCATCCGGATTGATTTTAATATCCTCGGGCCGGATCATACAGGTGCAAGGTTCACCGGCGACACACAGATCCGAAGCGGCGATTTCCATGCGCTTGCCCAGAAGCGTGATCTCCGCCCGGCCGCCAGATACAGAATGCACTTCGTCCGGCTTGATGAAATTCGCTTTACCGATGAAGCCCGCGACGAATTTGTTTTTTGGGCGCGCATAGATTTCCCGTGCAGTGCCTGCCTGCTCGATGGTGCCCTTCTGCATGATGATGACCTTGTCGGAGATGGCCATAGCTTCCGATTGGTCATGAGTAACATACAGACTGGTGATGCCTACGCGTTTCTGGATTTTCCGGAGCTCTTCCCGCATGTATTCCCGAAGCTTTGCGTCCAGATTGGAAAGGGGCTCATCAAAGAGCAGGACACTGGGCTCCGTGACCACAGCCCGTGCCAGGGCGACGCGTTGCTGCTGACCGCCGGAAATCTCATTGGGGAAACGGCTGGCGTATTCCTCAATCTGCATGAGCTGCAAGATGTTCCGTACCCGCTGAGAGATTTCCTGTTTGCTCATGTGCTTAAGCTTCAGACCGTAAGCAACATTCTCATACACGGAAAGGTGAGGGAACAGGGCGTAGCTCTGGAACATCATGCCCACGTTGCGCTTGTTGGGAGGAATACGGCTGACCTCCCGGTTGCCGATATAGATTTCACCGGAAGAAGGCATCAGGAAACCGGCTACCATGCGCAGTAAGGTTGTTTTGCCGCAGCCTGAAGGGCCGAGCAGTGTTACCAGCTCGCTGGGCTGCACCGACAGGGTCACATGGTTTGCCGCGTAGATTTCCTTGTTTTTGTTGTCAAAAGCAGGAAAGGTTTTGACAAGGTCTTTGATCTCAACGCCTACAGCTTCATTATTCATATGTTCTTCTCCTCCGGGCAAAGATTCCGTTTACGACTGCTTCCAGGACACCAATGGCCACGATGACCATGATCATCAGGGCGACGCAGTAGGCGCTAGCCGCCCCAAGACGGTTGGATTCGATCTCCGACAGGATGGAAACCGTCAGCAGGTTCCAGTTTACCGACACCAGGAAGATCACAGCGCTGACACTGGTCATGGACCGGATAAAGGAATTCAGCAGACCGGAAAACAGGGCTGATTTCATAATGGGCAGGGATATGCTGAAGAAGGTCTTTGCATTTCCAGCACCAAGGCTGATAGCTGCTTCCTCAATACTTGGATCTACCTGGCGAAGACTGTTTGAACCGGTCTCCACGCCGATGGACAACGTTCGGAAGACCATGGCGATAATGATGATGGCAGCTGTTCCGGTAAGCTGGATGGGCCTGGTATTAAAAGCCACCACGTATCCGATGCCCAGGGCAATGCCCGGAACGGCAAAGGGAAGGATGGAGGCCACAGACATCAGCTTTTTGCCGAAGAAGCTTTTACGAACCAGCAGGAAGGCAATGAGCATACCCAGAAGGGCTGTGATGGGCGTGGCGATGGATGAGAGCAGGAAAGTATCCTTAATGGCTCCGGCTCCGCGTTTGAGGATAAACTGATAACTGTCCAGGGTCATGGACCAGTCCACACCCCAGGTTTTCACAAAGGAAACATAGACCACCGTACCATACATCAGGATAGTGAAGAGCGTCAAAGCCAGTAAGGTAATGAACAGAGGTATGACGATTTTCTTTTCCTGGATAGGCTCTACCGTGCCGGTAGCCTTGCCGGTTACTGTTACGAAAGAACGCCTGGAGACCCAGTAATTCTGAATCAGGTAAGCCAGCATGCAGGGCAACAGGATGGACAAGGCAATAAAGGAGCCCGTTTTCAGGTCAAACAGCCCTACAATCTGCAGGTAAGCAGAAACAGAAAGCACATTGTAATTGCCGGCCAGCACCTGGGGATTACCGAAGTCGCACAGAGATTTGGCGAAGATGATCAGGAAGGAACTGAGAAAGCCGGGAAGGGACAGGGGCAAGGTTACTGTGAGGAAGACTTTCAGCCGACTGGCGCCCAGGGTTCTGCTGGCGTTTTCCACCGAGCTGTCAAGCGTTTCCAGCATGCCTTTCAGATTCAAATATGCCAAGGGGAACAACGAAAGAATTTGCACGATGGACAGCCAGGTGAATCCATAGATGTTGTTGCCCCGGATATGCAGCAGGTTCTTGGTGATCAGCCCACTCCGGCCAAACAGGAGCATAACCGCCAGGGAAATGACAAAGGGCGGTGAAAGGATGGGCAGGATCGCCATGATATTGAAAAACTTCTTTCCGGGCAGACTCGTGCGGGTGATGGCGAAAGCATAGACATAGCCTACAATCGTAGCCATCAGGCCGACAAACAGGCCCAGCTTAACGCTGTTCCAGAAAGCCTGGAAAAAGTCGGTTTTCGTAAAGACATAATTGATGTTATCCAGGTTCAGATGTCCGCTTTTGTCTGTGAGGCTGGAAATGAACAGGCGGACAATGGGATAAATACAGAAAATAATCAGTACGGCGAAGACAAAGAGGATAGCAAAGAGCAGCTCCGGCTGTTTCAGGAGCATGCGGAATTCCCGCTTTTTTTCACTCTTTACGTGCCTGTTCCTTGCACTCCCGGGAGAACCCATACATACCTCCTTGGCAGGGCACTGTCCGACTGTTCCGGACAGCCTGCACGGGTGGAATATCTGACAGGGGCCTGCCGTGGATGAACCGGCGGCAGGCCCGCCTGTCAGGATTATGAATGCTTGTTACTTAACGTCGGCAGAGGAGCGGACTTCCGCTTCGAACTTTTCACAGTTGGCCTTCTTGGTCTGGGCGGAGAGTACAGGATCGAAGTCCATAAGTTCGATCTCCTCGATGGGGATCATCTTAGGTTCCGGATGTACGGTGGTGTTCAGCGGATACTGGTTGTATTCGGAGTAGGCCAGGGTCATAGCGGATTCGCCGATCAGCCAGTCGATGAACTTATGCGCGGCTTCCTGTTCATCCGCGGGGCCGCCCTTGACCATAGCGGCGGCGGTAACGCCGTAGCCGGCGCCTTCTTTCGGGTATGAGACGACCAGCGGATAGCCCTGATCCACAACGGTCTGGGCGTTATCGGAATAACCGATGGCCACGCCGACCTCTCCGAGACCGGCGGAGGTGAAGGGAGCAGCACCCGCCTTGGTGTAAACCTGAACGTTCTTGTTCAGTTCCTTCAGGTAGTTGAAGCCTTCGTCGGTACCCAGGCGCTGTACGGTCTGGGAAAGCACAGTGTAGGCGGCACCGGAGGTTGCCGGGTGAGCCACACAGATTTCATCCTTGTATTCGGGCTTCAGAAGATCGTCCCAGCTGGTGGGGGGTTCCAGACCCTTTTCTTCCAGCCATTCTTTGTTGCTGCCGAAGCAGGTTACAATGATCTGCAGCGGGACATACATGCCGTCTGGATCGACGAAACGCTGATCCATCTGGTCGATGTTTGCCGGAACATAGGGTGCCAACAAATCTTCCGCGACCATGGCCATGGATACGTCATTGCCCATGCCGAAGATCATGGCAACCTGGGGATTGTCCTTTTCAGCAGCAACACGGGCTTGCATTTCGCCGGCACTCAGACGCACATAATTGACGCCGATGCCGGTTTCTTTCTGGAACAGCTCCACCAGGCCGGCTACTTCCGCTTCCACGTAGCAGCTGTACATGGTGAAGGAGTTCTTCTGGGGAACTTCTTCAGCGAAGCTGCTGAAGACGAACATGGTCATGCAGAGCATGAGACTGAGGGTGAACGCGAGAACCTTTTTCATTGTCTTTTCTCCTTTTCTTTGGTTTATATTTTAATTGTACTTCCCCGTACAATTATGGACGAATCAAGCAGAAGATTCTCAGGATGGGTCTGGCGCTTTTCAATCATATCCAGCAGCATCTGGGCGGCGGCGCGTCCCATCTCTGTACGGTTCAGGGACATGGTAGTCAGGTCAAACCAGGGAAGGGAAGCATAATCCATATCATTGACACCGGCAATGGAGATGTCCCCGGGTACGGACAGGCCCTGTTCACGCAAATAAACCATGGCACCGATTGCCAGCTGATCCGTTCCGGCGAAGACTGCTGTGGTATCCGGATACTGTTTGTGAATCTGCTTCATAGCCTCATAACCGTTTTCTTTGGCCTGATCCAGCTTGTTGGCGGGCGTTTCAATCCGGATATCGCGCTCC
>R26__coassemble_454_pt1 | contig 25726 bp, 39 predicted proteins | sample R26__metabat2_high_PE_047 | metagenome-assembled genome bin R26
TTCTCCACCATGGAGCGGGAAAAGATGCTGCAGGTGGGCCGGGATCCGGAAACCTTCCTGAACAAGGGCATCCGCCTGCACTGCGACAAGCTGATCGACCGGAACGTCTACACCGGCTTTACCAAAGTATCCTCCACGGGACTGTGCAACAACCCGAACATCACCCGGGCGTCCGCTCTGCCCCATACCCCGGGAGGAACAGACACTTCCTGGGACAACAAGACGGCGGATGAGATCCTGGCGGATATCAACCGGGCTATTTCCGCCCTGTGGAAGGATAACGACTGCTCTTCCGACGCCCTGCCGAACCATATCCTGATTCCCGTGGAGCAGTTCGGCCAGCTGGTGACCCGGAAGGTTTCGGATGACTCCGAGCGGTCCATCCTCACCTATGTGCTGGAGAACAACCTGTCCGTGCAGCAGGGCGGGGAACTGACCATTTCCCCCTGCAAGTGGTGCAGCGGCACGGGCAGCAACGGATCCGACCGGATGGTGGTCTACATGAACCGGGTGGACCGGATCTGCTTCAACCTGACCCAGCCCCTGCGCCGGATGGACACGGAGTATTCCGAAATGCGCATCAAGATTCCCTATATCGCCCAGTTCTCTGAGGTAAGATTCTTATATCCGAGTACGGTCAGATATTTAGACGGGATTTGATCCGAGGACGAAGAACCGATGACCTCCCGTGGAGGAAATCTCATCGGTTCTGAGGTCAACTGAAAGGGAATGGTCTCCCCAGTGGGGAGCCATGACCATTGAAGTTGCGGAAAGACATTCCGTCGGATCAAATCTCAAGCGAAAGGAGATAAAAATGTTAATATTGTCCCGCGTATGCGCCGAGTTCAGGGATCGCAGCGGCGCAGTCATTCACCGGGTTACCCCGGAAACCCGCCTGACCTTCCGGGAAGCCCCGGAAGCCATCCGGGAAGATCCCCTGTTTCAGATGCTGCTCAGCGACGGTTCCCTGGAGGCGGCGGTGACGAACGTACAGCGGAAAAAGCTTGAAGCCGAGCCGCTGGAAGGAACCGACGCAACGGGCCGGAAAGTGCCTGCTGCCCCCTCTCCGGGGGAGGAAACGCGGCCGAACGCGTCCGGCCGGAAGTCCGCCGCGGCAAAAACGGCGCGGCAGGAGGATTCCGGGGCGGCAGAAAAGCAATAATTAATTGACGAACGGCCCAAAACACGATATCATTATGTGAATCAAAAAGCAGAATTGAACAGCGTGAGGGGAGGAATACGGATGAAAAGGCTCGCAGCGGTTCTGACGCTATGCGTTTTCCTCCTTTGCTGTATTCTTCCTGCTGCCGTGGCGGAGCAGAGCATGAAGGCCGGGGATTATACCTATATCCTGCAGCCGGACGGCACTGCCGAGATTATCCTGTATGAAGGATCGGAAACCTCCCTGGTGATTCCGCAGGAGCTGAACGGTACGGCGGTCACGGCCATCGGGCCTTCCGCTTTCCAGGCCAATAACGCCCTGACGGAGCTGACCATCCGGGACGGAATGGTCTCCCTGGGGGATTACGCTTTCCGCCGCTGCGCCAGCCTGACCAAGGTGACCCTGCCGGCCACCCTGACGGAGATCGGCATGAATCCCTTTGAAGGCTGCGCCTCGCTGACAGACCTGACGGTGTCCGAAGGGAACCCGAACGTGTACCTGGCTGACGGCGTTCTGTTCAGCCGGGAGGACAGCCGCCTGATCTGCTACCCCATGACAAAGGAATTAAGCGCCTATACGCTTCCGGCGGGTACCCGGATTATCGGGGCGTCCGCTTTCTACGGCAATGAAAGCCTGGCCCAGCTGGTCGTCTTTGATACAGTGCGGGCTATCGGCCGCCGCGCCTTCTACCAGTGCGGAAACCTGCGGTACATTAACCTGCAGGATACCAGCATCTCCACGGTCGGCGCGGACGCCTTCAGCGGCTGCCGCATGCTGAAAAGCATTGCCTTCCCGGCACGGGTCAACTCCATTGCGGACCGCGCCTTCCAGGACTGCACGGCGCTGACGGAACTGGTTTTCCCGGAAAACATCACCTTCATCGGAGAGATGGCCTTCCGGAACTGTGAATCCCTGACCTCCGTACGCCTGCCTGTGGACCTGACCACCATCGGCAAGAACACCTTCGCGGGCTGCGTCAGCCTGACGGAGCTGATCCTGCCGGAAGAGCTGTTCTACATCGGCGGCGGCGCCTTCCAGAACTGTGAAAGCCTGACCAGCGTAAAACTGCCCGCCGCCGTGGACTATATCGGCAGCGAAGCGTTTGACGGCTGCGTCAGCCTGGCGGAAGTCTCCATTCCCGATACCTGCAGCCACATCGGCGCCAAGGCCTTCAACCGGTGCCAGTCCCTGCAGAGCCTGGTGGTTCCTTCCTGGACCTACACGATTAATCCCTTCACTTTCTCCGGCTGCGTTTCCCTGACGGATATCCGGCTGCCGGCCGAACTGGAGGAGATCGGGGAGAGCGCCTTCTTCTGCTGCTACGCCCTGAAGGAAATTGTGATTCCGGATCCGGTGGAAGTGATCGGCGACAAGGCCTTCTCCAACTGCATGTCCCTGGAAAATATTGAACTGCCGGAGGATCTGGAAAACATCGGTCCGGACACCTTTGAGAACTGCCTGAAGCTGATCAACCTTCCGGACCTGAGCGACCTTTACGAGGAATGAGAGTTTGACCGAAGCTGAATTCACTTCATACTATCCACAATTTGCGGGCTTTCAGCCCGCTTTTGTTTTATCCTCCTGTATCGCGCAGGCCAACGCCCGCTTTGCCTCCTTCACGGCGGAGGACGCGGCGGAGGCCCGGCGCCTGTTCACGGCACACAAGCTGACCCTGTATGCCCGGACGGCCCTGCCGGAGGGAAGCGCGCCCTCCCCGGCGCTGCTGGCAGAGGCAGGCATGCCGCCGCAGAGGATCACAGGCAAAAAAGCAGGGGAGGTATCGGTCACTTACGCGGCCGGTTCCTCCCCTGCGTCTTCCGCTGCGGCCACGGGTCTGGCGGATCTGCCGGAGACTGCCTATGGACTGCAGCTGTTATCCCTCATCCGGCAGTACCGCCGGACGGTGTATGTACCGTAAAAACGGATTTACTCTTCCCTGTATTTTTCCATCAGGGACTTGAAAAGCTCATTGGTGGTCGGCGGGGTGTAGGTAATCGCGTTTGCCCCGGCAAGAATGGTTTTCTCGATATTCGCGTCGGTGTTGCCGCCGCTGGCGATGATGGGAACCTCCGGGAACCGCTCCCGGATGCTTCGGACAATCTCCGGGGTGGCGGCGCCGCCGGCCACGTTCAGGATGGACGCGCCGGCTTCCAGCCTGGCTTCGATATCCGTGTCCGGCTTGGTGACCGTGATGATCACGGGAATATCCACCGCCTTGACCACGGCGGCCAGGTTCGGGTTGGTGATCGGCGCGTTGAGCACAACACCCATCGCGCCCTGGCATTCCACGTCCTTCGCCAGGGTGACCGTGCGCAGGCCTTTCGTGGTGCCGCCGCCCACGCCGCAGAAAACAGGGATATAGGACGCCTTGATGATCGCGTCGCTGATGACCTGCTGGGGCGTGAAGGGATAGACCGCGAAAACGGCGTCCGCGTCACAGTTCCGGATAATGGCCAGGTCTGTGGTAAACACCAGGCTCTTGATTCTGCGGCCGTTGATGATGATTCCGGTAGCGGAATAGCATGCTTCGGGCATCTTCAGGATCTCGTGGCGCAGGGAGCTGGAGATGGTGGGTGTGTTCTTTTCCATGGGATCTTCCTTTCGGTCAGGCGTTTTCCGCCTGTTACTTCCGGATATCCGTATCAAGAATCATCTTCTTGCAATGATCGCAGTAATGGCCGCTCAGGGTAAACCGCCAAAGCCCGCGATGGGCGTTTTTAACAACGCCGCGGCCGCCGAGGACGTCCATAAAGCGGCGCTTTACGCCGCCCGGCCGCCAGCTGAGGCAGGCACGGTCGCTTCCGGCAAGGGCTCCGGCCTGCATTTCCTGTCCGCACCAGGGACAAAGCATGGGAATCGCTCCTTTCTTCACTCTTCTCTGTCAAAACAGATTGTAGGGCGGAAGGAACGGGAAATACAGGACAAAGCCTGAAAAATACGGCCGGTTATTCGTCGGCTTCGGAATCGGTATACTCTTCCGGGTTTTCTTCCGGAATCTCTTCCGGCATTTCCTGCGGGGCAGGGATTTTTTCGGCTGTGCGTCCGGATCCCTGGGCCGTCATCTTCCAGTATTGCACAAAATGCAGCTTGGGAGTTTCCCCGGAAGCCCATTTGTGAACAGCTTTCACATTTTTATCAAAGCCGATGCCGGACTGGTCCACAAAAAGGAAAAACCAGCCCAGGGCAAGATAACCGCCGATCAGTTTCAGTACCTTCATACGTTACAACCTCCTGTTTCAGAATAGGGTACTTGTATATATAACGTACGAAAGTGCCGAAATGATCCGCGGCGGTCAGGAACCGGGCATGTTATTCTCCCTGTCCGTCTCCGGCGGGTTCTTTGTCTTCTCCGCTGCTTTCCTTGTTTTCGTTCTCCTTCTTCAGGGCTTTACGCTTCCGATGCTTCTCTGAAAAGATGCTCAGGATAATGTCCAGAACGATGTCGGCGACTTCAGCCAGAAAATCAATCATCTTTACTGTTTTCTCCTTTGACTTTTTTCGGGGTTCGCCGCGCTTTGACGCAGGAACGGTATTGATGAACAGCAGAACCGGTCACCGGTCGGTGCCGGGATCCTGCTGCGCAAAGACGGAATCGCAGTACTGATTCCACTGAATTTCGTATTCGTCATGGGACAGGAGGATCAGATCCCGCGGACGGAGGATCTTCCGCTTTTCCGCCTCGCGTACAAAGGGCCAGACCCAGTCGTCGGTTTCGCTGAGCACGGCCCGTACGGTGCGGAACCCGTCCTGTGCAGCCGCATACAGGCGGGTATGGCCGTCTAGGGAGATGTACCGGTCCCCGTAGGGAATGACCTGGATGATCACATCCTCCGGCTGACGGATAAAACTCCGGACGGCAGCCAGCTTTTCCTCATCCACAAAGAACTGGGAAGGCTGGATATTGTCCGGATCCACTTCAAGGATCTCCGGGGCGGGGAAGGAAGCGACAGGAGAACCGGTTTCACTGTAAAACCGGCCGATGTGCGGCGCGTGGAAACGGAAGGTTTCAATCAGTTCGGCAAAAACCGACGGGTCCTTTCCTCGGATCACGGCCTCCGAAGGGCTGGTGATTTCGATTTCGTACGGTTCGCCGCCGATCAGGTAGGCACCATGCTGCTGCAGCACGGTCTTTGAAAAACGACTGTCCGTGTAATTGTCAATTCGCTGGATATCCATGGAACCCTCACAGTTTCAGTTCGTAGTCTTCCTCGCCGGTCTGCTCAAAGCCGATGGCCAGGAACATGCGTTTGCTCTGCTCGTTGAAGGAATAGATAGTGGCGACAACCTTGTCATAGCCTTTCTCTTTTGCCAGCTTCAGCATGTCCATGGCACAACGGCGGCCGATATGCCGGTTCTGGTATTCCTTGCAGATGACGATGGACACCTCTTTGTTCTCCCGCAGGGAAACGTCGCCCACCAGGGCTCCCCGGTACTCAATGTAGTAGCAGTTCCCGTGGGAAGACAGGTAGTCGTACATGTTGTGCAGGGTTTCCACATCATAGGCATGGTCAATATTATCCACTTGTTTGCAGACGTCCAGGTCCTGGTACCAGGGCAGGGAAACCTCGTCGTTGCGATAGTAGGGAATGAGACGGATATCAGGATCTACAATACGAATATCCATATAAAAACTCCGTTATTTAAATTCATCATTCACAATTCATCATTCATAATGAACTGCTTTATTTCTTCGTTACCGTGTTCTTTGATGTATGCAATCACGTTCTGCTTCCGCAGGACATTTTGAATCAGCGCGGGATCCAGGGTTTTCAGCAGGTCGGACGCTGATACCTGGGAACTTCGGCGGATGTCCTTCAGCAGCTGCGTGTTCCGGAGCTTCCGGGCGGATTCTCCTTTCGGCCAGCCCTGGCCGAAAGGCTCGGAAAACAGTGCCGCGACGGTGGCGTCAAAGTTTTCAGATCCGGTCCAGGTATATTCCTCTCCCAGGGGAAGGGAAACGGCGTTTCCGTTGTTGATCTGGGCAAACAGGTAGGCGTCCCGCGGGGTGGGCGCGTAGCCGCACAGCACGCCCGGGAAGCTGTTGCAGGCCAGCATCATCCCCTGACCGGAGGAACAGCCGGTTACGATAAAATCCACCGCGCCGCCGGCCAGAAGCATGCCGGCGAGAATGGAAATCTCTATATAGCTGTAACGTTCTGCTTCCTCCCCGGTGCATCCGAAATTGATGACCTCCGAACCCGCGGCATATTTTTTCACTGTGTCATAGATCAGGCGGTTTTTCCCCGCCTGGGAACTTGCCTGGATCACTCCGATTTTCATGTTAATGCTTCTCCACGTTATCACCGGGCCGGTATAATCCGTACCCGGGAAACGAATCATTTTTCATTTTTCATTCTTCATTTTTCATTGGCGAAATGAATCTTTCCGGATTCATTTCGCTTTGGGCAGGCTCCAGCGGAAGTGGGCCGCCAGCAGGCGGAGTACCACGGTCAGGGCTGCGCCCGCGATCATGGCGGGCACAGAACCGGTATGCGGCCAGAGCAGCGCGCAGGTCCAGGCGCCGATGATGGAGGCGCAGGCATAGAAGTGCTTGATGAAGATATAAGGCGTATTGCCGGCGAAGATGTCCCGCAGGATTCCGCCGCCCACGCCTGTGAGGACGCCGACGAAGGTGATCAGGAACAGGTTCATTTCCGGCATGGCGGCGGTTGCTACCTGCACGCCTACTACAGTGAACAGTCCCAGGCCGATGGAGTCCATCAGCAGGATTACGGCTTCATAGAACTTTTTGCCGTGCTCAAACACATTCCGCACCGCCGGAATAAAGACCAGGATACTGACCACAATGGCGGTGGCCGCGAAAGCGGGATTCTGAAAGGCAGCCGGCGGGGTAACGTTCAGGATCAGGTCCCGCAGGATTCCGCCTCCGACAGCCGTCGTGAGGCCCAGAATGGAAACGCCGAAGATGTCCATCTTTTTCTGGATGCCGACAATGGCTCCGGAAATGGCAAAGGCAATGGTACCGATGATTTCCAGGATGAAAAGGATTTGCATGACAGTCCCTCCCGCAAAGGATATATCCGGGGAGAGTATAACACAAAGCGGAACGCCCGCAAACAAAAAGCATGCCGGGAAGGTTTCCCGGCATGCGGAGACTTGAGTTGAACCGCTTATTCCGCGGATGAAGTGTTCTCCGGACGTTCGGGCGCGCCGCAGATTTCGCAGGGCTGCAGATCCGCGTACTTCGGGTCGCATACTTCGGCAAAGGGAAAGCTGTCGGTCATCGGCAGGAAGTTCGGATTGATGACCTTACAGTTCGGATCCAGGTGATACTTTTGTCCGTTCTCCGCGTTGAAATACAGGAGAATATCATCCGCGTCCGCTTCGGCAGGTACGGGAGTCAGCCCGGGTTCAATGACATCCTCTTCATGGGACTGCAGGCTTCGGGGATCAACATACCAGAGCCCGTCTTCTTCCTGCTTCATGATGATATCAAAAAAGTATACCTGCGGAGCATGGCCGTTGTGTTTGTCTATCGTCAGGATAATGCTCGCTGTCCGTTCAGTATCCTTCGGGGAGCCGGACAGAACCACGTTTTCAAAATGGAGGGGCGTACGGTTACTGAGAATCCGTAACAGCTCTGTCTGGGGGTCTTCCGTCTGATTTTTCCAGTCGGAAACGCAGTAATCCAGCATGTTCGGGTAGTCTGACGCAGCCCAGAAAGAAAGGAACGAATCCAGACGCTCAAACAGCGCAATGTTTTCAGAATCCACCGGTACGTCGTCAGCCAGAGGGTACAAGTTCCTCCGGATCAGTTCCTCCTCTACCTGCTTTTGCAGGTTCAGCAGCTCTTCGTCTGACAGGGAAGAAAGATCTTCCGCCAGGGCGGCGGGAATAAGCAGCATCACAGCCAGGATCAGAATAAGAATCTTCTTCATCGGATCACACTCCTTCGAAAGTTTTCAACATTGATAGAACGTCCCTGCCGGCAGTTTTTGTTCCCGCAGAAAGAGAACTTATTACAGACGGGGAAAGCGGAGGTAATAGCAGTCATTGCCTTCCATATACGCTGTTTTCTGAAATCCGTGCCGTTCATAGAAGGCGGCAGCCCGGGGATTATCCTTGTGGCAGCCCAGGACGAGGGGGCGGACGCCGAAGTCCTCATAGACTTTGGCAATGGTTTTTTCCAGCGCTTCGCCGCCGACGCCCTTTCCCCGGAACGCTTTGCCGATGACGAAGCCCATCAGGCGGTAGAAGGGCTGCTGATGAACCTCCGGCGGATCCGTATCCCAGGGAATCGCTTCGCCCAGGAGGATGAGTCCGGCATAGCGGCCGTCGCACAGGATCAGGTAGGTATGGCCGATCAGGTTGTTTTCATAGCCGTAATCAGTGATTTCCATAATGGTCGAGGCGGTGTCCACAAAGCTTTCCGGGATATCCTCCCGGTCTATGGCGCAGGCCGCGCTGAAATTCTGATGGGTCAGCTGTTCAAAAGTGATTTCCATGATCTGTACTCCCGGAAAAGTTTAATAACAGACCGATTATAGCATACCGGCGGCGGAACGGGCATGAAAAAACCGGGAGTGACGATCACTCCCGGCTGCTTAACAGGCAGTTTTGCTTACTTTTTTTTCTTCGCGACGGCGTCCTTCATTCCCTTGCCGGGCTTGAAAGCGGGAGCCTTAGTCGCCTTGATCTTGATGACCTCACCGGTACGGGGGTTCCGGCCGTTGCGGGCGGAACGCTGACGGGTCTCAAAGGTGCCAAAGCCGGGCAGGATCACTTTGCCGTCAGAAACAACACCGGCAACGATAGCGTCCAGCGTGGCGGTAACAACCTTCTGAGCTTCTGCCTTGGAGATCGCTGCATTCTTGGAAACGACTTCTACGAGTTCAGTTTTGTTCATAGTTTTATTTTCCTTTCCGGGCTGTAGCCCTGCTTTTGTGATATTATAACACACTTGTGCTTGATATTCCATACAAATGGAAGGATTTTCTTGAGTTTTTTTAGCTCAAAGGCATGAAAAACAACGGTTTGACTGAAAAAATCCGTGTAATTGGAAAAACACGGCGCATTTTTGCAGCCGGAACGGAGGCACGATGCTGAAACTGCAGGTTGTGGAGGATACAGACCGGCTGAAAAAGCGGGAAAGATGCCTGCGTTATCTTCGGGAGCACAAGGTGGACGTGGGCCTGACCTCCACCTCTTCCGCCAGGTCAAAGTTCCTGCTGGGAATCCATACCCGGGGATCGCCGATTATGCGGATCCCGCCCCGGCCGGTGGTGCAGCCGGCCCTGGCGCAGGAAGGGCTCCGGGCTGAGATGGGGGAAAAACTGCTGGCTTCCTGTGAGGCGGCTTTTCAGGGAGATCTGTCCGGCGCGCGGGCCGGGCTGGAGGAAGCCGGGCAGCGGGGCGCGGACGGCATCCGGGAATACATAGACGCCGGGATCTCGCCGCCCAACAGCCCGGTGACCCTGTCCGGCGGCTGGATCTACAACCGGGTGGCGAAAAAGGGCGTCATGGTGAAAGGAAAAGCCGGCGACAAGCCTATGCTCGACACCGGCGGACTGTACAACGATTTTGATTATGAGATTACTGAAAAATGATATCAATGTTGTTTCATGACCTAAAAGTTTTTTTATTTTGCGTCTGATGACTGCTGCCGGATTGCTCCATCATAGTTGTCCCTGACTTGCCAGAGCAGATCAATCAGGCCAGGGAAATAGGGCACGAAGGTTCTATCTTGCATCATCTGGCAGACCTCATTGTGGGAAGCCCATTTGACTTCTGCCACTTCACTGTCCTGCAGCTTCAGAGAGGATAAATCCAGATCATCTGTTTCAACAGTATAGAAGTCATCAAATCCGCGTGTATAGTTGATTGTGAAGTGTGGACGTATATCTTTTAGGTTTAATTGAACACCTAATTCTTCAAGGGTTTCCCGTTCCGCTGCTTGCCAGCTTTCTTCTCCTGCCAAGGCACTGCCGCCGGAACTGATATCCCAGAGATCTGCCCACGCATGTTTTCTTGGAGAACGTCGCTGAATCAGCATGCGGTGATTTGCATCGAAAATAGCCACATGAATAATCAAATGATAGGCTTCCTGTCCCCACGCGGAAGGGCGTTCGATTATTCGACCAGTACGTTGCCTGTTTACGTCATAGACATCCCATTGCTCAGCCATGTCATAGGTCTCCTGAATCATTACTTTTGCTGATTATACCACATCGGAGGTTACATGGACATTTCTTCCGCGGTTTTTGATCCTGAACTGGGCAGTACTTCCTTCACGGTGGAACGCATCACCTATACCCGCAGCCGGGAGGGAACAACCTCCCGCAGCGTGACAGAACAAGCGAGGGGCTGCATTCATCCCGGGACGGCGGAAGCGCTGAAGCTGCTTCCGGAGGAGGAACGGCAGGAGGCCTGCATTGTGATCTATACGGATTATCCCTTGAGCACCGGCATTCCTGAGGATGCCGGTGTTTCCTTTACCGGCGCGGACCGGATTCACTGGAACGGTCAGAACTGGCGGGTGGTGAAGGTGCGGGACTGGTCAGCCTTCGGATACGTCCAGGCCTATGCTGTTCTGTTGCAGGAGACAAACTGAATTATGAATTATGAATTGTATCGCACTGCGATCTTTGACGCGCTCTGCGCCTGCGTGAATCTGGACAGGCATTCCCGGGAAGCTGCCGCCCTGATCCATGAAGCCTACGCGGAGCCGGAGAACGTTCCCCGGCCGCCCCGGAACCGGAATGTGATTTACTGGACCCTCCTGCAGGATCCTGCTTCCGATCCCGTATCCACCGCGTATCTCACCGAAGCTGCCGGGACCGGCAGAAACACAACCGTGGTTTACACGACGCTGAAGTATCAGCTGATTATTGTCTGCTACGGTCCCGCTTCGGAGGAGTACGCGCTCCGGATCCGTTCCATGCTGTACCTGGACGGTGCCGGCTTCCCGCGAAGGATTCTCCGGGAAGCCGGAATCTATCCGGTTCCTGATCCGCCCCAGCCGGCGCTTCTCCATGAGGAGGAAGGATCCCTCTGGAGAAAACGCGCTGACCTGGTAATCTCACTGCGGATACGTTATGAACAATCGGCAAAGTCGAGCGGGTCCATTCGATCCGTTCCCGCAGTGAGATTAATTCAGAATTAAGAATTCAGAATGATAACTGGAGGGGAAAATGTTATCGATTAACACAATTGCTCGGGTTGCAGTCAATACCGTCCGGGCTTCGGAATCTCCGGCAGCTTTTGATACAGGCCTTCTGCTGGTGCAGGATCCCGCTTTCACGGACAGCCGGCGACTGCAGAGCTACGGTTCCGCGGCGGAGGCAGCCGCCGGGGTGACAGCTCTGGGCTTCGGAACGGACAGTGAACCGTATAAGGAGGCCATCAAATACTTCGCCGCTTCCCCGGCTCCGGGACGGCTGCTGGTTTCCTGCTGCCCGGAAGGGGAGGATTGGCGGACGGCCCTGGACGAGGTGCTGGACCGGACGGCAGCCTTCTACGGTGTGATGATTTGCGGAACGCTGACGCCGGACCAATGGCTGGCGCTGGCGCAGCATGTGGAGGCGCAGCCCCGGCCGCTGACGCTTTTTGTGCCGGTGACCGGCACGGTGGCTTCTGCAATTGCGGATGGCGGGATCCTGGATAAGCTTCATGGGGCACAGATCAAACGGGCTGTTCCGTTTTACTGTGCCGCGGCTTCCGACTGTGCCGCGGTGATGGGCACCGCCATGGGGCTGGAGCTTTCCCACAAGGGCTCTGCCTTCGCTCTGTGCTACAAGACGATCAACGGGATTGTGCCCTCCGAGCTGACCCAGACGAAGGTGGATAGCCTGAAGGCGCTGAACTGTAACGTGTATGTGGCCCGGGGCTTTACTCATTTCCTGCTGGAGAACGGGACAACCGCCAACGGGCAGCGGTATGACGAAGTGCTGTATGTGGATAAGATCGCGGAGGACCTGCAGAACGCGGCGGTGACCCTGCTGGCGGAAAACCCGGATAAACTTCCTCAGACGGATGACTCTACGGCGCAGTTTATCAACCGGTTTTCGTCGATCCTCATGGGTTATACCGACCGGGGAATCCTGGCCTCCTCTGTGTGGCGGGGTGCGGACCTGGGACCGGTCCGGAACGGGGAGATCGTCGAGAACGGCTTTATGCTCTGGGCGGACAGCTATGACGATCAGTCCGACGCCGACCGGGCGGCGCATAAAGCAATGCCGGTGCAGGTTGCCCTGACACCGGCGGGAAGTATTGAAAGCATTGTGATTACGGTCAACGTGATGACTTAATTCATAATTCATAATTCACAATGAAACGGCTTTGCCGGATGACGGGAGAACCTTTCATTATGGACGATGAACAGAATGGATATTCCAGGAAAGCATTAGTGTCAGGACTGTCATAATTCTGCATTCTGAATTCTGAATTGAAAACCGGAGGTTTTCCATATGGCCTATAACGTTTATTCGCTTCCGGATGTGAAGTCGGTTTTATATCATCCGGATGTGGGAACGGCGAACCTGCACCTGTGCGGGATCGGGAAGATTGTGGTCTCCGCGGCGGGAGACCTGACGTCCCATACCACGACCGCGGACGGGTATGTGGTGGTGAACCGGCTGAAGACGACAAACGGCACCATCCAGATCGAGGTGCCGCAGAACAGTATCGGGGATGATTTCCTGAGAAGGTGGGCAAAGTGGGCCCGGAACACGAACAGCCCGAACCGGGTCGCACTGGGGACGCTGACAATTACGGATACGGTATCCGGGTTCAAAACCATCTGCACCGGCGTCAGCCTGCAGAAAGCGCCGGATCGGACCTGGGACCGGACGGCGACGAACGTCAGCTATACCCTGCTGGCCGCGACGATCACGGAACAGTGAGAAGGGGAGGACGGTTCCTTCCGTCCTCAATCCTTCTGATCCGCGATAAACCAGAGCACAACAGCCGACAGCAGCCATACAAGCCGATATACATTGGCGGGGGTGTTTCCCGGGAAGCTGTCAAACAGGAGGTTCCAGTCATAAACGGCGCCGATGGCATCGATAAAACTGTGATAAACGGCACAGGCAATCACGCTCTTTGTCGCTTTATAGATGGCGGCCAAAGCGAATGCCCAGATGAAGATGGTGATTGCGAATCCGATGACGCTGTCCCCGTAATGACGGGACGTGGGATCGATAAACGCGGAGTAATGCCACACGCACCAGATGGCGCCGGTCAGGAGAACGGAAAAAGGCCAGGGCATTCTTTTCTCCAGCTCCGGCTGAAGCAGCCCGCGCCAGCCGGTTTCCTCAGCAATACCGACGAAAGGGATCATGATCAGGAAGCCAAGGGGGAACATATACCAGGGCGAACCGTTGGGTTTTCCGAACAGCAGCGCATAGACAAGCGCAAGCAGGCAGAAAGCGCCGGTGATCAGGGCTGTCATCAGCTTGTTTTCCGTATGAAAGATATTGCGGAACATCTGCCTGGCACCGGTTTTTTCGATGAACAGGGAAAGAATCAGGACTGCGACAAACGGGGCCGGAGTTGAAAAGAGCAGGCCTATCGCGGCATACAGGAAATAACCAGCGGTCATTTTACCCGTTTCCTGATAGGCAATCGAATACGGCAGCAGCCATACATGCAGGGTGACGTAGCAAAATGCGGACAGGGCGGCGACCAGGATCAGATACCATCCCAGCCTGCTCAGGCGCGTCCTGCTTTTGTTTGAATTGATCTCCATTGATACATCCTCCTTGCCGGAATGAACTCTTCATATTTCGGTTTTGATTTTCCTCAAAACCAACAGTTGGACGGCTGAAAACGGATTTCGTTACAAAAGTTTCTGATCTTTTTTATGAGCCCACCGTTTTCAGGTATGTCAGACCGCGTGAAGGAACAAAGAACGGCTTCCGTCCGGAAGCCGTTCTCTCTGCCGCCTGTTTATTTCGTTTTCCTGCTCAAAAGAAAAACCGGGCCGTCGGGCCCGGCTGGTGATGGCTGCGTTTATGATTGCGGGACAATCTGTACATCAGGACTGATTTTGGGCCCCTGGATATTGGGGCATTCCCCGCGCTTCCAGGTCATGTGTCCGCAGTCCAGGCATTTGACTTCATAGAAGGGAACCTCGAAAACAAGGTCAATTTCCATCCTGGTCTTTCCGGTAGGCACATAATGGTGATTGAACCCGCAGGCGATCCACATGAAGAAATCAAACAGAGCCGCGCCCTGCTTTGGTTTCTTGCCAGCTACGACGCAATCCAGTTCTTCCGGACTGAGTTCCCGCCTGTGCTGATAGATGTTACTGATCATCTTGCTGGTTTTCATTGCCTTATTTCCTTTCATGTCGCGGTTTTGTGATTCTCTTTACACCTGTTGATACGCAGGAAAAGAGTGGATGGCAGTTTTTTGATAAAAATACAGGAGAATGGAATGCGCCGGATGACAGGAAACGGCGGCGGTCACGGAACAGTAAGAGCAGAAAAGCTGCTGCCAAAAACAAAAAGAACGGAAGGAACCTCCGTTCTTACTGCTGCTGCGACGGTGCGTTTCCCGTGGCTTTCCTGTTTTTAAATGCCAGCAAGTCATTATAGCTCTGTATTGTATCAAACCATGATAAAAGTTTCGGCATCTGACGGACAACATCCCCGGCTACCCGGGTATAGATTCCGCTGTCTGCTTTTTGCACCAGTTGACAAGAAGGGTTGGATTTGAGTTCCTCAGCCAGGTATGGATGTTTGGGAGTTACCGCTATATAGACTTTCAGCGAATGCGTTTCATGGGTTTGAGAAATACTTTGGATATTCATGCAATAGACATCCGCATAATAGAACACGCCGTCATAAAGAGGGCTGGAAAGACTGTTTCTTATCCGTCCGTCACACCACATTAATTTCTTTGGGTCGATTGGCTTGTCAGGATAAAACAAATTGGACGCCGGGGTTCCAAATGCATCGGGAAAGATGACAGAAGCACCCACTTCAAAACCCCCGCCGTACTGATTGTGGGACAGAAATGAGATCAGTTCGGTTTTGTTGCCGCGGGTCCTGCGGAAATGGGGGAAAGATCCGGTAAAACCTGTTTTACGCAGATCAGGAATGACGAGCCTTTTCAATTCAAGCTGCATGCTTTTCCATTCTTCTGATTGTGCCATCCGTATTTCCTCCGTAAATCCGGGTCTGACGCCCGGGCAAATTCGGCCGGACGCTTTTTCCGGCGTCATGCTGCTTCGTTTATATGCTGTCTGTTACTTATGAATCCATCCGGTTGCGCCGCGCAGACTGACAACAAACCAATCGCTTTCTTCTTTCAGGATGGGGAGGCGGGTTCCTTTGTCAAGCAGGGCTACCTTAGGCGCTGAAGTATCATTCCATGCGTATACCGCTGTATTCTTTACAGTCATATACCAGGACGGATTGATGAAGATGTAGTCAGCGTTGATCCAGCCGACGGGAGCATCCTCAGAATCGCCAAGGGTACAATAGACAAAGCCGTTCTCTTCTTTTGCCCCTGATGCTGTGTCTGCGTCTACCACGATGGGCAAATCCCCGTAGTTCAGCGTTTGTATCGCTCTGGAAGAGGCAGTGGGTTTCTCGCGCAATGTGAGCGTATCGCACAGCACCACGGCCGGATAACCGATCTGCTGTCCCGGCTCACAGGGCGGGATGATTTCCGCGCGGACGATGCCGACGGAAGCGAACGTCAGAACCAGTGCGGTCAGGATGATCAGCCATGCGTGCTTTTTCATGTTCCATTTCTCCTTTTTGTTTTATATTCATAATATATCACATTGGAGGCCTTATGCGTCAGATTACAAAAGATATTCAGATCAATATGGACGGAAACCGGATCGGCTTCCGCCTTTCCAAGCTGGATGCTTTTTCCGGCGTTATGCTGCTCCGGCTTCTGATGCGGCTGGAAGATCATCAGAAATGTCATCCTGAGCAAGCGGCAGCGCAGTCGAAGGATCTTACGATGCTGGACCTGATCGCCTCCCTTTCGGAGGAGGAGCTCCGGTCCGTGATGACTTCGGTCCTGAACCATGTTTCCGTGCTGCTGCCGGCCGGTCCCCAGCCGGTGATGACCGGCAGCGAATGGGGATACCCGGAGCTGGAGCACGATACGCCCTCCTGCATGAAGCTGCTGCTGGAGGGCGTTGCCTGGAGTCTTTCCGGTTTTTTCGGCGAAGGCGGGTCGGGGACAGAGAACGGCAGCCCGGATACATCCCCCTGACCTGCCCGAACATTGACGAGTTTCTGTTCCTGCCGGTGGCGGAGGGCTGCTGGCGGCAGCATGAGCTGTGGGACGGCACCTATACCCTGGACGACCTGCTGGATATCACGGAGCTGATCCGGGTAAGGAAGGAAAACAACACCCGGGCAGCCGAAGCTGCTCGGGGATGAGGAACGTTATATCGTTCTTTATGGCTGTTCAAGGACGGAGGCTTCCACGCCGTAGGGTTTCAGGGCGGCGTTCAGGGTGTCCGCGGAAGCCGTATCTTCCGCCGAGAGGGCGCAGATTGTTCCGACGGCCGAATGCCAGGTGTAGGAGACCAGGATGGGAGTGCCCTTTTCAAAGGTGAACAGGCAGTACTCCGGCTCTTCAATCTCCAGCTCCGGCTTCTTAAGCAGGACCTGCAGGGCGGAAGCCGCGGCTACCATGTTTGAGCTCTTCTGCGCATTGATGAAACTGCAGATAGTGGAAAGCCCCGCAGTCCTGGCGAACAGCTGCTCCTGCAACGCGGGGGACAGAGCTTCCAGCTCCTGACGGGAGTCTTCCGGGATCATGGCCAGGAGCCACTGACGGGCGTCCTTCTGCTCCAGACGGTATACCGCGACGGGTTTGTCATAATCGCCGGTGTTCAGGGTTTCGCTGACGGCACTGATGAAATCCGGACTGGACAGGATGAATTTCTGATAAAAAGGGCTTTGCAGCATCTCATCCAGGACGCCGGCAACTTCCAGACCGATTTTGTAATAATCCGGCGCACTTTCCGCATGGCTGAACGCGGCGGACAGGAGCATGGCCAGAAGCAGCAGTACTGCCAGGAGCTTTTTCCGCATGGGGTTGCGTTTACGCATGGTTTTTTTCCTCCGTTTCGTCAGATGATTTATCTATATAGACGTTGGAGACAGGGAATTAGTTCCATCTTTTATTCCGCTACGGCGGCCCGGACGGTTTTCCAGTCACAGCACCGGCGGTAATTGCTGCCGGGCAGCGACGGAAGCCGGTTCCAGGGGCGGTCGAAGACCAGGACCTTCAGGTCCGGCAGGTGATCGAAAAACCGGAAAGCCAGGGGAGAATCCTCCACCGCGTAATCGAATTTCATTTTGTAATAGTCGTCCAGGGAGAGACTGGTGGCACCGTGCTGCATACCGTTCTCCCGGCCGTATTTGTCCAAGGTGAACAGCGGGATATCCTGCAGGCCGTGGTTGTCCAGCCAGGCGCGGGATACGTCATAACAGCTGCCGGGACGGCCGGTGATCACCGACACATTGTGGCCGGCGCGGAGCCATTCGTTCATGACCGCTGAGGCGCCGGGCGTTTCCTCAAAGGCGAGGATCCGGTCCGGCTCATGGCCCTTGACGAGCAGCAGGCGGTACTGTTCCTCCGTCAGGCCGAAGGCGTGCTGGAGGTTGAAATACCGCATCTCCTCGTAGGGCACGTTTATTCCGAACAGCTCGGAAGCGAGAACGGAAAAAGATCTTCCGGTTTCACACAGGCAGTCATCAAAATCAACATAGATATTCATGGCAGAACCCATCCTTACTGTATTTCAGAAAATATGATATCACCCCGGCGCGGGGTGAGGCAAGTACGGCGGAAAGGAGAGAAGAAAGATGGCGGATCAGGAGTTCCTGGCTTCCTTTGCGGTGGAACTGGATGAGGCGGGGATTGCCCGCCTGCAGTCGGTCCTGGCGGAAAACACGGCGCTGGCGGATTCCCTGGCCGCGGCCTTCGGTGCCGCTTCCGCCTCCCTGCATGCTTTTGCGGAGGACCTGGGCCTGCTGCCGGATTTCTCCGGCAGGGGCGTTGTGACGGAAAGCCTGAACGGATTGGGCGGGCTGTCCCTGGGACTGGATCTGTCACAGGCTTTCACGGATTATGAGCGTTTCACCGACCTGGTGAAACAGCCGATCGCCCTGAAAGCCAGCGCGGCGGGAATCACTTCCGCGGCCCGGACCGCCCTGAACAGCGTCCGGAGCCTTTTTGCGGCGCCGGTGACGCTGCACGTGAAGGCGGAACAGGAAGGCGGGGGAACGGATCCCGGCGCCGGGCCGCCGGTGAAGATGTCGACCGGCGGGCGGTTTTCCCGGCCCACGGAGGTACAGGTGGCGGAGGACGGGGACGCGGAATACATTATCCCCGTGAAAAAGGAGGAGCGGGCGGTGCCGCTGCTGCGAAGGCTGCTTTCGGAGCTTTCGCCGGCGGCGAGGGAAAAACTTACAAATTATGAATTCAGAATGAAGAATGAAGCGGCCGGGAGTATCCTGTCCGGGAGTCCGGCAGCGGGACAGGCGCTGAGCATTGTCACCCGGGACGCCCGGTCGGTTTCCGCGCCGGTGAGTATCCAGGTGCATGCTTCGGGCGCGGACGCGAAGGAGATCGGGCAGTCCCTGTACAGCGTGACGGAGCGGTACCTGCTGCGGACGCTGGAATCCGCCTTTTCCTGAAAAATCTATTTTGCGGTTTTCGACGGAATAGCCCCCGCTATTTTCTCAAAGCGGTTCCCAAGATTCCGCGAGAGTGTGTTATAATCTTCCGGTCAGGAGGAGATAAACATGCTTGTACCGGTTTTATTGTTTATTCTCGGACTGGTCCTGCTGATCAAAGGCGGAGACTGGTTTGTGGACGGATCCAGCGATCTGGCACGCCGCTTCCATGTACCGGAGCTGATCATCGGCGCGACGGTGGTTTCCATCGGAACAACCCTGCCGGAGGTGCTGGTTTCAGCAACCGGCGCCCTCAGCGGCCACAGTGAAATTGCCTACGGAAACGCCATCGGCAGCATCATCTGCAACACGGCGCTGATCTCGGCAATCACCTTCGCGATCCGGCCCTGTACGGTGGACAGGCGTACCTTCCGCACCCCGGTGGTTTTCTTCTTCGCCGCGGCGGTCTTCTACGCGCTGAACGCTTACATTGACCGCTACTTCACCCGGCTGGCGGGCATCGCCCTGCTGCTGGTGTTCGCGTTCTACATCGGCTATACCGTCTGGTCCGGCAAGCGGCACGGCTTCGGAAAAGAGGACCGGGCGGAGGACTACAAGGACAGCTCCCTCTGGAAAACCATGCTCATGCTGGTTGCCGGCGCGGCGGCCATTGCCGTCGGCGCGAGGCTGCTGGTGGATAACGGAACGAAAATCGCTCATGCCATGGGCGTACCGGAAACTGTCATTGCCCTGACCTTTGTGGCCCTGGGCACGAGCCTGCCGGAGCTGGTCACGGCCATCACCGCCCTGCGCAAGGGACACAGCGCCTTAAGCCTGGGCAATATCGTGGGCGCGAACCTGTTCAACCTGGTGCTGGTTTCCGGCCTGAGCACCACCCTTTCCCCGTTTGCCGTACCGGCGACAAACACCGTGTTCGGGGTTCCGGTTTCCCTGGCCGTGGACATCCCCGTGATGTTCTTCGTCATGGCCTTTATGACCCTGCCCGCGCTGAAGCGTGAAAAGCTGACGCGGCCCCAGGGCATCTGCCTGCTGTGCGTTTACGCGGCCTTCTGCATTTTCCAGTTTGTAAGGTGAGAACGGAGGGTCTTCCTTTCGTTCTTTGGCCTGCTGCGGCAGGCCTTTTTTGATGCCCGGAAGGAGGGGAAACCATGAACGCCGCGTCCGCCGCCTATGTGACCGCCCGGGTGAACGGAGATTCCTGCGCCTGGCATTTTACCGGCGTGACTTCCATTGAGCACAGCCTGTCGCTGACCCTGGGCAGCACCGCTTCGCAGGAGGCGGAACTGATCAACGGGGCGCGAAACCAGCCGGACCGGGTGACGCTCACGGTCATCGAAACGGACGCCGAGCATATGCCCGGCTGGTCCGCCCATATGCTGGCGGCCATGGCCTCCCTGAAGAGCCGACGTGTGCTGTGCGGCGTGGTCACCTCCATGGGCACCTACTCCAATATGCTGCTGACGGAAATCACGGCGACGCAGGATGAGGAGAACCAGTGCGGCTGGAGCGGCAGCCTGTCCTTTACCCAGTATGTGCCGGCCGACGGGAAAAACGCCGGCAGCGTGAAAACCAATGACAATTCCTCCACCCGGGAACATACCGGCTTCACCGGCAATGTGCTCCGCCTGACGGGGGAAGCGGCAAAGCTGATCCGGCAACGTCTATGACGATGCCGGATCAGCAATTAATAATCTTTATATAATTATGAATTATGAATTGTGAATTATACTATCAGCTTCCTCTGACTTCCGCGACCCGCCAGGTGATGACCTTCGGCGCGGAGATAAGCGGAGAACCTTTCCAGGCGCAGATTGAGATCCGGTACCTGCCCGCGGCGGATCAGTGGTTTTTCTCTCTGTGGGATCACGCGGCGGGAGAGCTGCTGGTGAACATGATCCCGCTGATCTGCTCCCGGGGAGAAATCAATGACCTGCTCCTGCCCTTCCGATATCTGCGGAACGGCAAGGGCGTGGGATCGCTGATCTGCCTGAGGGGCGGCGGGGAACCGTCCAGCTTGGATCCGGCGAAAGGCACAATAACAGACTTCTGTTTGCTGTGGGGGAGTGGCATCGTCTCTGACGATGCCAAATGAACAATGCACAATACACAATGCACAATGATCCGCCTGCGGGCTGCGGGCGGGATAACAACGTAAAGGCACCGGAGAGCAGAAACAGAACGTGACAGAGGGACAGTTCCGCAACCTCAAAGGTCGCTCAAAGCCCTTGGAGCGGGCTTTGCTCTTCCTTTCGGTAAGGATTCGCGCGCGCACCGCGGGCGGAATTCCCGCCTCGCGCACCGCGCACGACAGGACTCCAGGTCGCTTTTGCCTTCGGCAAATGACCCACTGGGTCAACGCTTCCTTCGCTCCCCAACTGTCACGGCATTAAGTCGGGGGAACGATTTGGTCTGTCCCTCTGTCACATTCCCGCATTGCGTCATGGGATATAATCATTCTGAATTATGAATTGAGAATTGCCTTTCCTTGTTGTACAATTGCATTGCAATCTGAAACGGAGCGGATGAATATGTTTATTTACGAAAAGGACTACATCATGCGCATGATCTACGGCATCACCCAGATGCTGGCGGTAATCCTTTTCGGCAAAAAACTGAATTCAGAGGAAGTGTTCATTGCCCTGGGAGATGAATTCAGGGGCAGCAACGATCTCCTGCTGGAGATGGTGGACAAGGGCGAAATCAACGCCGCGGAGGACCGGCTGTTTGATATCATCGAAACCTCCGGCATGGCAAAGGACGCGCTGGGACTCCTGATCCTGCAGTTCTACGATCATGTGAACAGCAAGGATGATGAATTCCTGGCCAGGGCGGAATTCGACCGGGAGGAAATCCTTCCGGGACTGAAGGACGCCATGAGCCGGATCGGCCTGGACGTATCGGAGTATACGAATATATAAGAGCATGGAAAAGAATCTTTTCCGGTCACTGACCGTTCTGGCGGACGGGGAGCAGGTGACTGGTTTTTGTTATGCGCGCCTGACGGGCCGGGAAGTCCTGGGTCTTTTGCCGCTGCCCTATACGCTGCGGCTTCTGAACCTGCCGGATTCCGGAACCGGGCTGCTGTACGCCGCAAGGAATCTTTCGGTCCTGCGGGACGGATCCCTGCTGGCCTGGGGACGGGTGTCGGCGGTGCTGCGGCGGACTGTGCCGGAGGGAACCCTGACGGAGGTAGTCTTTTCCCCGGGCCTTTCCCTGTGGGAAGCGCCGGTCTCCCTGTCGGTGGAGGCCGGCGTTTCCGTTTCGGAAACCCTGCGTAGGATCCTGGCCGCTTCCGGAACGGGGATCTCCCTCCTGGCCTTTCCGGGACCGGATCCTGTCCGCACTCGGGGCCAGGCCTTTTACGGCCGGGCGGCGGAATGCGCGGAGGAGGCGCTCTCCGCTGTACCTGCCCGGGCCTGCCTCAGCCCGGCCGGCCTGCGGGTGATCCCGGCGGAAGGCCTGCCGGTGAGCCTGTATCTGACGGAACGGGACCTGATCGACGCTCCTTTCTTTACAGACGGGCAGATGATCCTGCGGACCACCGTGACCGGCTGGCCTGTGGGGGAAAGAATCTCCGTCAAATGGAAAGACGGGTCCGCGGAGGGACTCGTCACAGAACGCAGGATGGATATTGATACGCTGAACGGGAAATGGGAAAGCATGCTGCTGATCAGCCTGAAGGCGGATCAGCAGAGGCAAATGCTGAATTAAGAATTCAGAATTAAGAATTCAGAATTAATACTGCAGCCGCAATTCCTGGCGGGAGAAGATTATAAAACATTCACCGAAGGTGAATAATTCATATCACTCGCAGAGGGATAATTCATATTTGCCGTAGGCAAATAATTCATATTGAGCCGTGCGCGGCTCAATAATTCATTGTGCGGAACATTGTTCCTCGTGAACAATGCTTCCGCACAGCGTTTTCCAACTGAACACTCCATCTTCCAGTACCATGTACCCACGGGCGGAGCCGGCCTTCGGGATGGAAACGGAGCCCGGGTTCAGGCACAGGATGCCGTCCTTTTTGTCCCAGGCGGGGATGTGGGTGTGGCCGTAGAGCAGGATGTCTCCCGGCTGCAGCGGCGGCAGGCGGTCCGGACTGAAAACGTGGCCGTGGGTGGCGTAGATCCGGAGACTGTCAATGCACACAAGGGCGTAGTCTGCCATCAGGGGGAAATCCAGGACCATCTGGTCCACTTCCGTGTCGCAGTTTCCCCGGACGCACAGGATGTCATTCTTTCGCGCGTTCAGCATGGGAATGACCTCCTTGGGGGCATAGCCGTCGGGCAGATCGTTGCGTGGACCGTGATACAGAACGTCTCCCAGCAGGAGAAGCCGGTCCGCCTTCTCCCGGTCATAAGCTTTCAGCAGCTCGCCGCAGTACAGGGCGGAGCCGTGGATATCCGAAGCAATCAGCAGTTTCAAAAAAGCAGTCTCCCTTGCAAAATTGATTTACCGAGGTGACAGAATGAATAATTCGACTGAAACAGAGGGGTTTCCTTCCGGAATCGGGGCGCTGAAAAAGGAGATCCTCTCCGCGCTTCACTGCGCGCTGCCGGGGATTGTGGAGGCATTCGATCCGGAAACCCAAACCGCCGCGGTCCGCCCGGCACTGAAACGGCGGACGGGGTCCGGCCCGGGAAAAGACGCCTGCGCGCTTCCGCTTCTGCGGGATGTGCCCGTGTTTATGCCCGTTCCCTTTGAGGTGAATCCGGGGGACGCCTGCCTGCTGGTTTTTGCCGACTGCGATATTGACGCCTGGCTCGAAACCGGGGAAGCGGAAATTCCCCGCTCCGGCAGGCAGCATTCGCTGTCGGACGCCTTCGCGTTCATAGGCTTCAAACCGCGCTTTACAAGCACGCCGGAAGCGGCGGCAGACCATTCATTATGAATTATGAATTATGAATTAACTTATCGTCCTATTGACGCTTCCGCCGATATCCTGCCGGTACTTTCGGCTGCTGACCTGCTGACAGGAATCCGGGCGGAAACGCAGCTGATCCGGGACCGGCTGAACCTGCTGACCGGCGACTGGTGGGAGAATCCCGAGTGGGGAAACGGCGTCCTGGAGCTGCTGAGGGAATCCCGGCTGACGGAAACGGACCGGCAGATCCTGGCCAATTATCTTTCGGACTATATCAGAAAAACTCCCGGCGTCATGGACGTCCGGGAGGTAAAGTGTTCATTTGAGGGCGGGCAGTTCCGCTATGAGTGCACCGTTGAAACCGGGGCGGGAACGGCGCGGATCAGTTATGAATCCTGATCCGGTGATGCGTCACTGCACTTTTTCAATGTGATCGGTGGATCCACCTGATCTGTGTCATTGATATTGGTGAATTTCAGGAAGAGTATATCAGGGTATTCATCGGGCAGGGTCACGGCGTCACGGAAAGTGACAGAACCGTTTCATCCGTTACATCCGACGCGGGATTATACTCTGAGTTCACGTCCGGCTTTTCCGGTTCGTCGATCGTGAAAGGAATGTTACCGAAGATCTGACTGTCTATGATGATGGCTGAGTCATGATTGCCGTGATCTGTCTTCGTCTTGTCCCAGGTCTGCAGGACAAAACCCAGCAGGTAGTCCGTGGTCTCCGGAAGCGGAGTTCCGGAGACTGTGATAACCGTAGCGCCGCTGGTCTCATAGGTTGACTTATTCGTGCTCAGGGAATCAAAAGCGGGTGGCTGGACGGGACCTGTCTTCACAGGTTCAATGTCAGGTATAACTCCGGGAACCGCAGGCTCAAATGCATTACAAAAGACGACGCGGAGAAGCTCATAGCCATGATCGTTGGCCCATTGCATGATGGTTTGTCCCGAGTAATCCGGGGTTTTCCCGATTTTTGCCACACGGTCGGTATAAGGATGAACGCTCCAGTTCAGAGCCAAGGTTTTCTCGGATTTGGGCATCACTTCAACCTGCAGTTTTATATGGGAGTCGATGATCTTTGCGTTGCGGATGGTCAGGGTGGCCTGCTCTGTTTCCACAGAGAGAATCTGGGTTACGGCTCGGGCTGCGGAGGCGGACAGCTGGTCGGCGGTCAGCTGCGTGGCAACGGTGGGCGTCGGCCGGATTGCGTCCACAGAAGTTTCAGCCGGGATGCCGGGAATGTGCACTCCGGACAGGGACAAGCCGGTGATTGCCAGCGCCAGGGCGGCGAAAGTGCACACGAGCCGGGCGGGAAACCTTCTCTGCGGGCGCTTTTCCTTTTCCGCCTGCATATTCAGCTGGTCCAGTGTATCAATGACGGACTGCCGGAAGTATTCATCCGGCTGCCCCAGGGCATTTCTGAAATCTTCATTTCGTTTCATTGTCTTCCAGTGCCTCCTCGTTCAGGATCTCCCGCAGATGGGCGCGGGCACGCATCAGTCTTGTCTTGACGGAGCCGACAGGAATCTTCAGGATTTCAGCGACATGCTTCACATCATATCCTTCGATATAATGCAGGATCACGGAAACGCGTTCTTTTTCCGTCAGCCGGAACAGGGCGTCCCGCAGGTCGATGGAATCCGCTGCCGCCATCGGCCGGTCCGGGAGTTCTTCCACCGGGACCTCCCGCTTGCTGTGCCGCTGGATGTCATGACAAACGTTCAGGAGAATGCGAATGACCCAGGTCTGAAGATAGCGCTCGTTCTTCAGACTGCCGCGCTTTTCCCAGCTGCGGCGGATTGCTTCCTGCACAGCGTCCTGCTGATCCGCTTCGATGATCAGCTGGCCCCGGGCAACCCGGTACAGGGTGGGCGTCATCCGGATGACGGCTTCGGTAAAGGCTTCGTTGGTCAAGGTCGTTCCTCCTGGAGCATGCTGTCGGGGATTCTTTCCATCCGTTAGACGGGGAAACCGGAAAACAGGTTCTGTTTAACTATAAACTTTCTTCAATTTGCAAAGTAAATTCCGGTTTGAGAGCTGAAGTTACTTTGAAAAA
>R26__coassemble_494_pt1 | contig 24247 bp, 28 predicted proteins | sample R26__metabat2_high_PE_047 | metagenome-assembled genome bin R26
CTGATTGCTTCAGTCTGACTTTTTCAGTGGTTTCGGACTGTCCCTTTCGTTCCCTTTTATTCTTCAGGCCTGATCATACGGGTGGTATGAATCTCTCCTTTGCACTCAACCGAAGCGCAGCGGATTTCATGGCATTCAGCGATGTTGCTGCAAACGAGGTTGCCTTCTGTCAGATTGATCCTGTTGGCAGAAAGATTCCCCGAGACCTGAACCGGGCCGAAGCTGTTGATATCCGAGCAGTCAATATTACCGTGACAGATCACATCTCCGTTGATGGAGCCGTCTGCGATAACATTCCCGAAGACTTCAACCTTAAAATACTGCGTCTCATGATTGCAGTCATGAGGAAAAGCAATGGAGAACGATGCGTTTTTCTGACTGGCGGGCATAGTCTTCAGAATCCTGTGACCCTGCAGCTGCACAATCCGTATCACATCGTCGTTTTGGATCATCTCCGCCCCTTCCCATGAACCGGGATTGTTCTCGGAGAACAGCTGATCAATCGACGTGCCCAACTCTTTTGCGATCGCCGGCAGAAGAGAGATATCGGGCATGCTTGCATTGTTTTCCCACTTGGAGACTGCCTGAAATGAAATGCCAAGCATGTCCGCCAGTTGTTCCTGGGTAAAGCCGCGGGCTTTCCGAAGTGCCCTGATGTTTTCCCCGATCTTCATATCCGGACTTCATTCCCCTCATACAGACTTGATTTTTCGATATGAACAAGATAACACAGGCCGTCACTGAGAACAATAACGCGCTTCTTGATTTTTTCAATCAATGGTTGAGCTTTGAGAACGGCCTGCGTCCCGTTCCGGGACAGCAGGCCGCGAAAATATACTGTCAAAAACGGATGGATATGGTATCATGGAGTTCAGGAACTGATAATGACCAGCCAGTCCGTTGATTGCTCCGCAACGAAGAGACGCAGGAGAACAAAAGAATGAACAGTCTCATTGATGAAATCACACAGTATGTGATTCAGCAATCCGAAAAGTACAAAAAGGAATCGGATGATTCCTATGACTTCTGGAATGAACATATCCGGTATGTTTGCCGGGAAGCCCTGGAACTGGCGCAGAAGTACCATGCGGATACGGAAATTGTCGCGCTGGGCGCTTTGCTGCATGATATTGCGCTGATTAAAAAAGCCGGGGACAGAAAAGATCACCACCTGAACGGGAAAACTCTGAGCGCCCGGATTCTGGACAGTTTTTCATGTCCGGAGGAGACAAAGGAAAAAGTTCTGGGATGCGTGCTTCATCACAGGAGCGCCAGAAATGCTGGAAATATTGAAGAACTGTGCGTGTGCGACGCGGATATCCTGGCCCATTTTGACAACATTCCCATGCTGTTCAATTCCGCGTTCAACCGGCATGGCGTATCGCTGAACGAAGTCAGGGAATGGATGAGAGCGTCTTTTGAACACGACTTTGATGATCTGAGCGACCGTACGAAAGAAATATTCCGTGAAAGATACAATACCATCCGGAGCGTTATACTGGGTGATATCCAGTAAGAACAGGGCCTTGCTGTCATAAGGGATTTGCGGAGGTAAATGATGAAAAGAGAATTGGGAATCGCCCGCTGCGGACTGGCCTGCTGCTTATGCTCTGAGAATGTAACCTGTAAAGGATGTAAGCGGGATGGTTTCATGGAATTATCCTGGTGCAAGGACGCTGAATGGTGTGAGGTTCGCAGATGCGTGATCAGCCGGAATCTGAATGGCTGTTACGAGTGTGCGCCTGCGGAATGCCGAAAGGGGCTGTATGCTGAAAAGATCAAAGCACGCGCCTTTGCTGAATTTGCCCGGAGGTACGGTGTTGAAGCGCTTCTGGACTGCCTTGAACGAAACGAGCAGGCGGGTATTGTTTATCATCGTGAAGGAATTATGGGCGATTATGATGAATTCGATGATCTGGAGGAGCTCATCACCTATATCAGAACGGGAAAAAGATAAATTGCTAGTTAATAAGCCAACGGCAAATTGAATTTTGTTAAGGAGAACAAAACAATGGATCAGGAATGGAAAAGATTATATGAAGAAGCACTGAGCGTTTTGAATCCTTATGATGTTTCAAATAAAATGTGGGTAGGAAGTGTGGCATCTGCTGTCCTTACAAAAAAGGGAAATATATATAAAGGGATATGTATCGATACGGATGGTTCTATCGGAATGTGCGCTGAAAGAAATGCTTTATCAACAATGCTCACATATGGTGAAAGTGAGATTACAAAAGTGGTCTCCGTATATAAAGACGGCAACATCATCCCATCCTGTGGTATATGCAGAGAATTTATGATGCATTTAGGCGGAGATGTGGAAAATATAGAAATACTGTTGGATAAAGACGGACGGACAGCAAGATTGATTGACTTAATGCCTGAATATCCGCGGCATAAGTAAATGTCAGTTTATTGGGGAACGCCAGGGACAGTCCCTGGCGTTCCTTTTTTCACACCGGTGTAATTTTGTGATTGCCAATCACCAAGCGGTCCGTTGCCACGGCGTTGACGAAGGCGTCGTCATGGGAGGCAAAAAGCATGGTTCCCTCGTATTCGGAGAAGAGCTTTTCCAGCGCCTCCACCGAGGGAATATCCAGATAATTGGTGGGCTCGTCCAGGATCAGCACATTGGCCGCGCTGACAAACAGCCGGGCAAAGGACAGCCGGATCTTTTCGCCGCCGGACAGAACGGAAACCGGCTTGCCAATATCCCGGGCCGAGAACAGCAGCCGGGCCAGGACGCTGCGAGCCACGCCCTCTTTCTGGATGCTTTCCCTCATCACGCTTTCCAGGACGGTATCCTTCTCCCGCAGACCGGACAGATCCTGATGGAAAAAGCCCAGGCGCGCCTTGGGCACGGACCGGATCAGGTCCCCCTGCCTGATCAGATGGAAAAGCGTGGTCTTTCCGGCGCCGTTCGGTCCAAGGAGCGCCGTTCTGCTGCCGCGGGGCAGCTGGAAAAAGGCGTCGTCAAAAATGACCCTGCCGTTGGGATAGGCAAACGAGAGACGCTCCGCCTGGAGGATAATCCGGTTCTGCGGAGGATCGGTCAGTTGGAAGTCCGGATAAATCACGGGAAGTTCCCGCGGTTTTTCTTTGACCTCCATATGTTCCATGCGCTGCTGGATATTTCGCGCGCTGCGTTCCAGCATCTGGGCCTTGCTGGCAGGACTGCGGTGGCTCGCGGTAAACTCCCGCACCTTGGCTTCGCTGTTGCTCATGCCGCGGGGCTTGTGCGCAATCTGCCGGGCCTTCTCCTTTTTCTTCTGATAAACGTTTTTGAGCCGGCTGATTTCCTCCGTATACTGTTCGTATTCCGTCATCGCCCGGGATTTCGCCTGCTGCTTCTGCAGGACGTAATCGTCATAATTTCCCTCGTAGGCCGTTACAGTTCCCTGCTCAATTTCCAGAATCCGGTTGCACTGGTGATTCAGCAGCGTCCGGTCATGGCTAACCAGCACAAAGGTCTGCATATTCCGGAGGCGTTCATCCAGCAGGCGGATTCCCTCCCGGTCCAGGTTGCTGGTCGGTTCGTCCAGCAGGAGGAAAGCCCGGTCGGCGCTGAACATTTCCGCCAGGCGCAGGCGTTCCGCTTCGCCGCCGCTCACGGTTGCCTGGCCCTGCACGCCCTGAACGCCCAGGCGGCTGAGCGCCTCCGGAGTGGCGTCGGCTTCCAGGCTGTCCGCGAACTGCTGAAAATAAAACGGCGTGCAGAAGCGTTTCACCGTGCCCTCCTCGGGCTGCAGCGAGCCGCTCAGCAGGTGCAGCAGGGTGGTTTTTCCCGACCCGTTCAGGCCCACCAGGCCGACGCGGTCCCCTTCATAGATCCGCAGCCGTTCCAGGTCAAAGAGTTTACGGTCGCCGAAAGAAACGGAAAGATGATCCGCAGAAAGATACAGATTTGAATTCAAAAAAATCCCTCCTTGCAAGGCAGGGAGAGATTGTCATAACCAAAAGCAGACTGTACCCCGAAAGGGCGCAGCGAAAACAGCTATGCAGACAACCTCTCCATGCACAAAAAACACACCCTTTTCCAGGGTTCATTTTCAGTGACGGAAAAGTTATCTGATATTCATCTCGCGCACGCTTACCCTTTCTTCATGATAGCCCAAGTATAAAGGAGCCGGTGAGTTCTGTCAACGTTTCCCATAAAGCCGGAAACAGGAGGGTTTATGCTTCAGGGTTGCTTACCGGGTTCTTCATAATCCGCAGCAATTTCCATTCAGCCATTTCAATGGTTCCCTCATACGGATTATATTTGGGATTGGCAATAACCAGGAAATAGTCTTCAAAGAGTCCGTCTTCATCACTCCAGAATTCCAGGAATGAGCTTTCCTCATTCGCTCCGGAGAAAAGATTTACCTCTCCGGTTTCATCAACCGCAAGGGCTACGACGGGATTAAGCACCTGCCTGATTTTCAGGAGCAGCATACAGTCTCCGCATTCACCCTTTGCGTCCAGCCATTCCCGGATCGTGACGAATTTAGGCCCTTCTTCAGCCTGTGCGAAGCATGAAAGTGAAACGAGGACGAGGACAATGGAAAGTGCCAGTGCGATGGTTTTCTTCATTGTGGTCAACTCCTTTTCATTTTTGTGCTTGTCTGATATTGATCATAACTGATATCTCTATATAACGCAACAAAAAAAGGAACGACAGGGACTGTCCCTGTCGTTCCTCTGCCCGGATTACACGGTGCTGTATTGGTCATACGGCATGCCTATAGAAGGATACGAATGCTGCCTAAAGCTCTCGTCCAGCTCCGGATCGCAAAGCGGGATATCCTGGCTGCCGTCATACACCACAATGGTATCCGTACCGTCCGTAATGCGCATTTCCATTTTCCCGCCGTATTCGCTTTCCGGGATATAGTCATAGATCAAACGGCTTTGGTCCGTTGGTTCCGTATCCGACGGATACAGTTTCTCCGCCTCCTCATCGGTCATAGTCCGCCACCGGGCTGTCCGCATTTTTCCATCCGTATAAATCCAGTCAATGAAGAATTCGTTGAGATCAATGGCGATATCGCCGTTTGCCAGCGTATACATGCCATAATGATCATCTTCCTGCTCAGGCGGTGTAATATTCAGCAGCTTTGCGAGCTTGGGATACCTGAACCGGAGCGTCATATCTGTCAATTGACGGGCATCGCTCATGTCGACCCTCGTCCACTGGTTGCCTTTATACCGTTTGTACCGCTGGTCCGGCGTAAATTGCAGCAGGGCATGTCCGTCTGTTGTCCTCACCAGATGCGCGTTATGGATCCAGGAAACAGGCACTGTTGTATACTCCGAAAAAAGGCTTCCGGGATTGGCTGCGTAATACCCGATCGTCACCAGCAGGATCATGGCCAGTACTGCGCACAGGATTTTTATCCAGCGGGTTTTCCGCCGGGTTTTCTTCATGGACTGCGTAAAATGGGCGTTTTCCTGTTCATCCGCCGCGGGCTTTGGTATTTCCACCTTCATGGCTTCGTAGACCTTCGCGCATTCCGCACATCCGGCAATATGGGCTTCCACCGCCTGCCGGCTCTCTTCGCCGCAGGCGTCATCGATCACCAGGGGCATCAGGTCCCGGGCAATTCCGCAGGAAATCCTGTCACTCATGGGAGAATTCCTCCTTCGTCTTTTCCTGTAACTTCTGCTTGGCCCGGAAATAGGTCACCCGGGCCCAGCCTTCCCCTTTGCCGAACAACGAACCGATTTCCGCAAAGGGCAGTTCCCCGAACACCCGCAGGGTGAATACTTCCTTGTAGGGTTCCTCCAGGCTGTGCAGCCGCACATGCAGCCGTCTCGTCATATCCTTCCGCTCGTAATCCGTCTCGATGTTCTCGCCGGACGGGACGGTTTCCAGCGTTTCCTCCGGCGCGTTCTTCTTCCGCGACCGCAGGATGGAGATGTACCGGTTGTGCGCGATGGAGCACAGGTAGGAATCCACGGAGGACCGGCCCTCGAACTGGTCCAGGTGCTGCAGCGCCCGGAAGAAGGTATCCTGGGTTATTTCCTCTGCCAGGTGGGCGTCCTGGGAAAGCGAGTAGGCAAAAGCATAAACCTTGCGGAAATACCGGTTGTATATCTCCTCAAAGTTCATCTCTCTCACCTCCTCACCATTAAGACGCACGAGTCTGTCCATTCGTTACAGAGAATTATACAGAAATTTTCGCGGAAAAGAAACGACAGGGACTGTCCCTGTCGTTCCCGGAATCTATACGGATTCTGATTTGAGCCTGCCGCTTTACTCCTCAGCGACGATCATCAACACAGCCGGGACAGTCCCTTCACAGTCTTGCAGGAACCGGCCTTTTTTTCTGGCCTCGGAGATCAGCGCGGTGGAAAAGAAGCAGGGATGCATGTAGCGGAGGAATTCCGGCACGTCGTTCCGGAGGTGCTTCGGAACCTCCACGGGATTCCGGTTCATGCCGGCATACTCCCCGCGGAAGGCTTCCAGCAGCTTATCCGCGTACTGATTCACCAGACCGAAGAAGGCTTTCCTGTCCTCCTCGTTCAGGACGGGGATCTTCAGTTTCAGTTTTCCTCCGGAATCCCTTTCCAGGAAACCCAGGTTCAGGAAAACGTCCACGTTCTCCAGCGTTCTGCGGGAAAGGCCGGAAAGAAGATGCTCATCGTCCCGGTAAACGGCGTACAGGAGCTTGATCGCATTTTCCCTTGATTCACAGGAATCCACCGCCAGATGATAGACGCTGTGCGTCCTGCCCAGGACCCGGTCGTCCGTGTCATAATCATACAGGGCAACAGATCCGGCGCCCGGAAGGCTCGCTATGCTTCCGCCCGCCTCGCCGCTGAGCCTGTACATGTAATACGGGCTCTTTGCGTCGTCATAATCCGCGGGATACCGGTCGCCCATGGCATACCATTTGCCGCCGGCCTTCCTGTCCGGATACTCCGAAACAGGCACACGGCCGGCCGTTTCATCCCGCGCCATCAGCACAGACTGATAGATGGCCTTGAGCGCGAAATACCCTTCCAGCTTCAGGCGGGCGGACGCGTCCTGTTTCCGGTAATACTCCGCGGCGCGCAGCGCCTCCAGGCCTTCCTCCGCGATCTGCCAGACCGCGCCGAACAGTTTTTCCGCCAGCGCTTTCTGATTTTCCAGGCTGGAAAGCCGGTCTTTTCCCGTATAAATGATGAAATCCGTATAGACCTTATCCCCTGCGCGCTTCATCAGCTCCCCGTCCACCAGCCGCTCCACCACCGGTTCGATATAGGCGGTGGCGATGCCGATGGCGTCCGCCAGTTCCGGCAGGGTGACCGGCTTTTCATATGCCAGAATCAGGAGGTTCATGGCGATTCTGTCATCCTTCACCAGGGTATGCGGCTCATCGTTCAAGCCGGGAATCCCGGTGCACATAAGCCATAACTGCTCAGGCTCGAAGCTTTGCTTTTCATACTTTTCCATGGTTAAATCCTTTCTCAGTATGTCCCTGCCAAGGCGAAGGCGGCTCTTGACGGTGTTTTCCGGAAGGGAGAGCTTTTCCGCGATTTCCCGGACGCCCTGTCCCCGGAAATAATGCCGGATCAGCACTTCCCGGTACTGCTTCGTCATGCGTGCCACCAGGCGGCGGAGGTTTTCTTCCTCCGTCATTTCTTCCCTGTCCTCCGGGAGATCCGGCGTCGCGGCGGTATCGCGGACCGGGTCATAGTCCAGCCCGCAGAACACCAGGGGCTTCCGGTATTTTTCGCGCAGCATGTCGTAAAAGCGCCGGTTCAGCACCGTGACAAGCCAGTTCCGGGCGTTATCGATCTTCTTCCCGCTCCGGACGGCCAGCAGGCCTTCCAGAAGCACAGCCTGCACCAGATCCTGGGCGTCATCCCAGGAATCGCACTTGCCGGCCGCCGCGCCCAGCAGGTAATCTGCATGTTCCAGTAATTCTTCCGTTCTCATCTGAGGCCCCTCTGACAAGTTCATCTTTTTGAAGCTTCACCTGATAGTCGCAGAAATGTGAAAAAGGTTCACCGGATCAAATCTTTTTTTATCATAACAGATTCATTCCCGGAGAACGGGGGGACGGTTCCTTTCGTTCTCAGTATTATAAAAACGGAACGGTTTCAGCTGCCCTTATTCATGGGCTTCTGAAAACGAAGCCCTGACCTGCTTCAGAAAACGTTCTGCAACGGGCGTAAAGCTCTGGTATTTATTCCAGATCAGATACATTTTCATCTCCAGGGGCGGCGTCAGCGGACGGAAAACCAGGCCGCTTCCTTCGGAGGTGTCTACCAGGTTGTTCAGCGTCAGGAGAATCCCCAGCCGTTCCTTCGCAAACATGGAACCGTTATAGGAAAGCCGGAAGGAGCCCTCCAGCTGCAGGCGGCTGAACTTTTCCTTTGCCCAGGGCCGGATATCGTTTTCCCAGCTCTGCCGGGAGCAGAAAAGCGGACGCCCGGCCAGGTCGTCGGCTGTGATACGTTCTTTTTTCGCCAGATCCAGGTCCTCCGGGAAAACCGCACCGAAATAGTCCGCTTCCGGGAACAGGATATAGCTGTATTTCCGCTCATCCGGCACTTCGCAGATCACGGCAAAATCCAGCAGGCCCTTGTCCAGCTTTTCCGTTACCTGCTCCGTATCTCCGCTTGTGATGTGATACTTAAGGCCCGGATATTTGGTTTTGAACTCACGGATTTCCCTGGCCAGGTACCGGATCTGGTAGGATTCCGCCAGGCCGAAGTAAAGGTTCCCTCCGGTGATGTCATCCAGGGAGAAGAACTCCTGCTCAATTTTGTCTGCCATGGAAACAAGATCTTCCGCCCGGTTCCGAAGCAGAACGCCCTCCTCCGTCAGCGCAATGCTGAAGCTGTGCCGGGTAAAGAGCTTTTTGCCCAGTTCATCCTCCAGGCTTTTCAGCTGCTTGGACAGCGTGGGCTGCGTCACGTGAAGCAGTTCCGCTGCCCTTGTCATATTTTCCTCCCTGGCCACGGCCAGGAAGTATCTCAAAGTACGAATTTCCATCTTACACCTCTTTCTGCTGCCGGTCCCCGTGATATGCCTTTAATGAATATCATGATATTCATTATAACCATTAGCGCAGTCCGCGTAAAGCACCTATAATCAAACCGCAGGAAGAAAACGCATGGGAGATGGAACCGTGAACGAAGAGCTGGATCAGATGCTCAGCAATCTTGCAGACGCCGGCTGCGGACAAGAAGAACTGGAACACGCGGCGCAGCTCTATGAGACCGGCGACGCCGAAGCGCTGCTCCGGCACTTCCGGAAATGCCGGAGCAGGCGGATGGATGAACTCCACGAGGTCCAGCGCAAGGTGGACCGCCTCGATTTCCTGATCCGGCAGAAAACGAAGGCCATTCAATAAATACGCGATGAAGGAGAAACGGATTATGATCAGAAAAGAAGCACTCAATCTCACAACGGAATGGGACAAGACATTCCCCCGGAGTGAAAAAGTCGATCACAGCAAGGTCACCTTTGTGAACCGCTACGGGATCACGCTGGCCGCGGACCTGTATATCCCGAAGGCCGCGGAAGGCAGGCTCCCGGCGATTGCCGTGAGCGGTCCTTTCGGCGCCGTCAAGGAACAATGCTCCGGCCTGTATGCCCAGACGCTGGCGGAACGCGGTTTCCTGACCCTCGCGTTTGACCCGTCCTTCACCGGAGAAAGCGGCGGGTATCCCCGTTATATGGCCTCTCCCGATATCAACACCGAGGACTTCATGGCGGCGGTGGATTTCCTTTCCCTGTGTGAAAAGGCGGATCCTGACCGCATCGGAATCCTGGGCATCTGCGGATGGGGCGGCATGGCTGTCAACGCCGCCGCGCTTGACACCCGGATCAAAGCGACAGTAGCTTCCACCATGTACGATATGACCCGCGTGAACGCGAAAGGCTACTTTGATTCCGCCGACAGCGAGGACGCCCGGTACCAGGCAAAGGCAGCCCTGTGCGCCCAGCGGCTGGAGGACCTGAAAAACGGCGAATACAAGCTCGGCGGCGGCGTGGTGGATCCCCTGCCGGAAGACGCGCCGTTCTTTGTGAAGGACTACTATGACTATTACAAAACCGAACGCGGTTATCATCCCCGCTCCCTGAATTCCAACGGCGGTTGGAATGTCATCGGCTGCGAGTCCTTTATCAACCAGCCGATCCTGCAGTACTCCAACGAAATCCGCAGCGCGGTCCTGCTGATCCACGGCGAGAAAGCCCATTCCTGCTATTTCAGCCGGGACGCCTACGCCGACATGATCAGGGACAGCAAGTATACGGAGAACAAGGAACTGATGATCATTCCCGGGGCGGTCCACACGGACCTCTATGACGGCGGCGGCCGGGACGCCATTCCCTTCGACAAGCTGGAAGCATTCTTCACCCAATATCTTCAGTAAAAAACAGATGAACAGGAGGAAAGCAATGAATCCTGGAAAACGCCTGAGCGGCAGAATCAGTATACTGGCCCTTGCGCTGCTTCTTCTCGCAGGCTGCGGCAGCGGGCAGGCAGCGGAAACAGACGGGATGGAAGGAACAGACAGAATGTTTTATGCGCATGTGAACGGAAGCGTACTGACCATTGCGGCGGAAGACAATTCTTCCGCGGACGCGTTTCTGGATCTGCTGAAAGCCGGAGACGTGCAGATGGACATGCATGACTACGGCGGCTTTGAAAAAGTCGGCTCTCTCGGGACGACGCTTCCCCGCAATGACGAACCGATCACAACAGAGCCGGGGGACGTGATCCTGTATCAGGGCAACCAGGTCACGATTTATTATGACGTGAACAGCTGGAACTTCACCCGCCTCGGCCGGGTGCAGGGACTCTCCCTGGAAGAACTGAAGGAGATTCTCGGCAGCGGAAACGCAGAAGTGACTTTCTCCCTGTCCTCCGGAAAAGAGGACGCGGAAGCAGGCGTTTTTGATCTGCAGTCCCGGACCGTTCTTCTGAACAGCGGCTACCGGATGCCGGTCATAGGTCTGGGCACCTGGACGCTCTCCGACAGCGAAGCGGCGGATTCCGTATATCACGCGCTGAAGACCGGCATACGCCTGATCGATACGGCGAGATACTACGGAAACGAAACCGGCGTCGGGCGAGGCCTGCAGCGGGCGATTGACGAAGGAATTGTTGCCCGGGAGGACGTGTTCATCACCACCAAGATTTACGGCGGCAACTATGAACGGGCGGGCGGCATCATCAACGACGCGCTGGCCGACCTGGGCGTGGATTATATTGACCTTCTGCTGATCCATCAGCCGGGTGCTGACGATGAAGGCGTATATAAAGCCATGGAAGACGCCGTAAGGGACGGCCGGCTGCGCTCCATCGGCATTTCGAACTACTACACACCGGAAGCCGTGGACGAGGTGCTGTCCTTTGCAGCGATTCTCCCTGCCGTCATCCAGAATGAAAACCATCTGTATTACCAGAACACTGAACTGCAGGAATATGTGAAACCCTACGGCATTGTGATTGAAAGCTGGTATCCCTTCGGCGGGCGCGGGCATACCGGAGAACATCTGGGAAACGAAACCGTTGTCCGGATTGCGGACAGGCATAATAAAACCGCCGCGCAGGTTATACTCCGGTGGCAGCTGCAGGCAGGATTCATCGCGATCCCCGGTTCTTCCAACCCGGAGCATATCGCAGAGAACTATGATATTTTTGATTTCGAACTGAGTGATTCAGAGATGGAAGAGATCCGGCAGCTCGACCGCCATGAACGTTATGAAAACTGGTAAGGCGGCATTCCGACGGAACGGACAAAACAAAAATGGAACGCCGGGGCAAGGCCCCGGCGTTTCCCAATATCATTTCACAGGGGACTGTTCACATCCATGCAAAGAGATCACGGGCATTTCCTTTGGATCAAAGCCTTGGGGAAGCAGCGCACAAATCGGTTTGATCTCTCCGACACCGTAAGCACTGCAGTATTGCATATAAACCATATTCTTCATGATATAAAGGAATTCCCCGATGTGTTTCTTCTGAAGTGCTTCCAGGTCTTTCAGGCTTTCGTTCCCCTCTACCGGTGTACAGAACTCCCGCATGGCACCTTTCTTCCGGATCTCGAGAACAGACAGCGGTGTTCCGTTTTCATCCACCCAATACTGATTATTGGTGATATCCAGCATAACCCATTTATTGAGCTTGCTGTCCCATACTTCATTCACCACATGGCAGTCTGAATCATATCCCGAATAAGGCATAATCCATACCTTTCTGGAATAAATACCAAGTGCCAGACACATTTCATTCAGAATCTGCGCTTTATTTCTGCAGTTGATTCCGTTTTCCTTTTTGTCCAGGCTGTACTTCAGCAGGGAAACGGCTGACATTTCCACATGATTATCATAATCGCTCTTATGTTTCAGCCGCGGCGCATACTCATTCATCAGGCGTAAAGCCTTCTCAAACTCAGAACCTTCGCCGGCAATCCGGTCTATACCATAGGCCGCAATCAGTTCCGGATAGTCTTTATGGTCAAAATCGTACTGAATTTCCAGGTCTTCTCCGGCTATAAACTCCATATTGTTCCGGAGAATGCCCGCCTCCATCCGGTAGATTTCGTCTGTTCCCTGCAGATAGCTGTCAAATCCCCAAAAGTAATTCCATACATTCAGCGCGATACTGGCTGCCAGCAAAACAGCCATGACAACAATCGCGATAGTTTTCCAGCTTTTCCTTTTTTTCGATTCCACTGCTGATTACTCTCCTCGTTAATGTGAACGGTATTCAAATACTTTATTCCATATCCTTCAGGATGTCCGGAAAACACCCGCGCAAAAAATGCCGGTATTCGGGATGGTCCGTCGCGGACAGATATTCTTCCCGGATTGTTCTTTGGTTCCAGGCTTTCACTTTGTCCGTCATTTCTTCGTATCGCCGAATCACAATCAGTCCATCCTTTTCCGCCTGAAGGATGGCTTCATATGCGTCGGGGACGAATTCCACGCCGGTGACCGGTACAGGCAGGCTGCTGACCGCAGCGTCCGGAATCTGTACCTGAAAGCCTGAATCAGTGATTTCCTCTGCGCTGTAAATGTATCCGGAAACGCCTTTATATGTGTTTTCCAGCGCGTTGGGATAGTATTCATCCAGGCGCTGAATCCCCTCTTCGGTGAATCCGTACGGTCCCCATTTATGCCATAGGCCATCATAGGCAAAGCCGGTTTCCCTGCAGTATTTTTCAATAGCGTTGCTCAGATAGACCAGGACGTTCTCCCTTTTCCTTGAGAAGTAGATCAGCGGTACGCCATGATTTGAAACTCTGGGTTCCAGCTGAACAATGCCTTTGACCGGCGAAGCGTGATAAAACATGATATCTCCTTTGGAACAGTCATTTCCGTTTTCTGAATCATCCCGGCAGCTCATTGCCTTTCCCGGGTAAGCATACATTCCATCTGCAGATCATAAGGTTCTGCCTCAGCAAGGGAAGGAATCGGGTCAGAGCTGAGGCGGAATCCCATGGCGGAGTAGAAGTCTATTGTTTCCTCAGCAGAGCAGCAGGATGCATACAAAGCATGCGCTCCCCTCTTCAGGGCTTCCTGCCTTGCGGCTTCAAACAGGGCCTTGCCGATTCCGCGGCGGCGGCAATCACTGGAAACATGGAAGCTGTCAATAATGAGCCGGCCTTTATTCAGCGTTGGAATCAGCATGATTTCGCCAACCACGCGATCTCCTTCATAAGCGCAATAGGTCACGTACCGCCCGCTGAGCATCTCTTCAGCTTTCTCGATCAGGCGCGCAGCGTCCCAATCCTCTGTGAAGGGATTGCAGACCAGCGTCAGATTCCCGTTCTGCAGGCGGTACACATTTTTTACTTCCTGATACCGCCGAAAGCCTTTCAGCGAATCCCGGGTGAAGTTATGACTGTCAATAAGCTTTATTTCCAAATGATTATCCCTTTCCTATTATCCGCCAAACTGTGAAGCCACCAGTTTTAGGTTATTTCTTATTGGCAGATGCTGAGGGCAGATTTTCTCACACTTACCGCAGCCTATGCAGTCCCCCGGCTTGCCATACACCTGAGTAAGTCTGTCATAGTATTCGCCCTGAGGGGTAAATGGTTTACCCTCATATTCCTGCATCTCAGCATTATAGACAGAGAAATATTTAGGAATCGGAATGTTTTTCGGGCATCCATCCACACAGTAGACGCATCCTGTACAGGGGATAGCAATACTTGAATTGATCACTGCGATTGCCTTTTTAATGACCTCCATCTCATCGTCATTCAATGGAGTAAAATCTTTCATATAGCCTGTATTATCCGTCAGCATATCCATGTTTCCCATGCCGGAAAGAACCATCTTTACATTCGGCTGGCTTGCTGCAAATCTGATTGCCCAGGAAGCAATCGACATATCGGGCGCATAGTCCTTAAACAGTTTTTCGACCTCAGGCACCACATTGGACAAAGTCCCGCCTTTGACAGGCTCCATGACGATCACAGGCTTACCATGTTTTTCACACACTTCATAACATTTTCTCGACTGTATCACCTCGCTGTCCCAGTCAAGATAATTGAGCTGGAGCTGAACAAATTCAACTTCAGGATGCTCAGTCAGTATCCTGTCCAGCAGATCAGCCCTGTCATGATATGAAAAGCCCATATGCCTGACATATCCGGCTTTTTTCTTATCTGCCAGCCATTCAAAGCATCCGAATTTCTGATATTTTTTATAATGATCCTCTCCGAGATCATGAAGAAGATAGTAGTCGAAATAATCCACCCTGGTTTTCTCAAGCTGGGTGGCAAACACCTTTTCCCTTTCTTCCTCGCTGTTGAAAAAGCCGCAATGAAGCTTGGTAGCCAATGTAAACTCGTTCCTGTTATGCCTGCTTACAAGAGCTTCACCGGCAGCATCCTCACTCTTGAACCCGCAATACATCCAGGCTGTATCAAAGTAGGTAAATCCTTCAGAGATAAAGTAGTCCACCATTTTCCTGGTAAGATCAATATCAATTTTCCCAAACTTTCCGGATGCAGCCAGTTCAGGAAGCCGCATCATTCCGAAACCGAGTTTCCTGGTGTTTTCCCCGAATGTACTCTCCATGTTGTCCCATCCTTTCAGATCTGTTGTTATTTCTCACAGCCGGTGGCTTTAAATACACGCTGTATTTACCCTCTCAAGCCGGAACTTCTCAGTCTGCCAAATCGATCCAGTAACGCTGCAGATTGATGCCTTCATTGGGTTCAAAAACGGTTGATTCATATTTCCCGCCGTTTTTCAGAATCGTTCTTCTGCTGGCTTCATTATCATCAAGGCAAGTGACAAGCACTCTTTGAATCCCAAGTTCTTTACACTTCGGCAAGGACATCTGCAGCATCTGCGATGCATATCCTTTACGGCGTTCGCTTGGTGCAACAGAATACCCGATATGACCGCCATATTGCTCAAGAAATGCATTGAAGTAATGCCTGATCTGAAGCATCCCAACGATCTTATCGTCACTTTCCCTGACAAAGATATACTGTGTGGCGGGGACTAATCCATCCGGAACAGTATCCGGGTTCTTGCACAACCGGCAGTATTCAAGCCACTGCTTCGGATCCTCCATACGCCTGAGCGCACCGGTTCCGTCCATGGAATCGCCGCGCTCGAGGAATTCTTTTCTGTATGCGCTGATTTGCTGTTCATATTCTGCGGCCGGTTCTATAAACTTCATAAAGCTGCTCCTTTTCAAATCCCGTTTTATTGTTGATTCAGTAAAAACTAGTTTCCCTGTTCATTCGGGCGGTGATGTATGATCAGGGAATCATGATACCCAACAGTTTGCATTGCTCCTCGTTCCAGGCTGCCCAGTCACGATACAATTCAGAAAAATCCTTTCCATATACCGTTTCCATGTTGTCCGGATCGACATTCCAGTTTCCGAAGACAGTATCTTTCCCGTATTCATCCACCAGATACGCGATCATACCAGACGCTTCGCAAAGAGAAAGTTCTTCCGGCTTCAGGTTCTGATCCATTTCTTCCGTGCGCACGATCATTTCATTCATAGCGGCATAGTATCGTTGCCCGACCAGTCCGCCGTTTGCCGCAAGCACACCCAGTCCGATATCCAGTTTCCGGGGATCGATGCAATTCTCCGCTTCGTCCCATGCCAGGTCCCACATCACCGGGGGGTATCCGGCTTTCTCAAATGCCATATTTACAGACCGTCCCAGCCGGTTTTTACAAACATGATCGGCAACGTAATCCGCCATGCCTTCCGCCCAGAAACCGAATCGCGTGCGGGGTTGAGCGCAGTGCATGGTCAGATAGTGTACATACTCATGCAGCAGTGCGGCGCGTGCGTCATTCCATCCGCTGAAGAGCTTGATGAAATTACCCTGTCCGTTGTAGTACGCTGCAGCATTTTTTGATTTTTCTGCTTTGTTGCAGAAATCAGTATGAATATCAATCGGCTGAATGTCATCAGTGATATATCCCGCAAGGGCTGCACGCGCATCGGCATAGTCCGCTTCCGCATCGTCAAGAATTGCATACAAACCTTCATAGTATGCCTCTTCGCCAAGCAGTTCTATATCAGCTTTCGAAATATACCATACAGCATTAGGTGTCCGGATGATCCAGGGATAGCTTTCTTTATTCCAGCCTGTGTATTCTTCTTTCTGATACCCTGTCTGCTCCGCACAGCAGATGACGGGCAGCAAAAGAAGCAGAGCCGCAAGAAGTAACGCTATGATTCGCTTCATATTCCATCCCTCCGCAAAGATCTTCTTATATCATAGTTCCTGGGTGCTGTTCTTTCCCCTTTATTCCGCCGCCACCCGGCGGAGAAAATCCCGCTGTTTTTCCGTCAGCGCCGCGTCTCCCGCCTCCCGCAGGGCTTCCACATGTTCCACCCGGCTGGTTCCCACCAGTGGAAATGTCGGAAAAGGCTGGGCGGTCAGCCAGGCCAGGGCCACACTGCCTACTGACAGTCCGGTTTCTTCCTGCACCTTCCGGATGCCGTCCAGGATAGACCTGTTCTCCGGACTGTCAAATTCCTTCTTCAGGTTTTCCGTCAGTGCCGCCTCCCCGCCTTTTTCCAGGCGGGTAAAGTAGGCATGGGCCTGGGAGGAGAAGCAGCAGCAAATCATGCCTGTCTCCGCATGCATCTGCCAGGTTTCCGCGTCCATACCGCGGGTGGTGTCATCCAGAAAGAAATGCTGCCTGGCCAGGCTGAACTGGGGCTGGTTGGCAATCAGCCGGGTCAGCCCGTGAGCGTCTGCATAGGCATTGGCCTCCTGGATCCGCTCCGGTCTCCAGTTGGAAACGCCGATCATCCGGGCAGCACCGTCCTCAATCAGGCTCTGCAGGGTTTCCATAATACCGCTCACCGGACGTGACTCATCGTCCCGGTGCAGCCAGTAGATTTCCACATGGTCCGTCCGCAGGTCCTCCAGGCTTGCCGCCATGTCGCTTCGCACTTCCTCCGGACTCAGCCGACTGTGATGCAGGTCCGTGAAAGGCGGATGACCACCCTTCGTGCTCAGGAAAATCCGGTCCCGGTTCCCCCGGTCCTCCATCCATCGGCCTACAATCTTTTCGCTTTCCCCGTTCCGGGGCGTTGCAAAGTCCCCGTAAACCCGGGCTGTGTCGATAAAGTTGCCCCCGATTGATACATAAGCGTCCATCAGTTCCCTTGCCAGGCTTTCCGGATGTCTCCCGCCGAATTCCGCCGTCCCGAAGCCGATGACGGAAACCGGATAAGCCCCGAATAATTGTGTTCTCATGGTTTCATTCCTCCGCCCGCATTTTTCTGAAGCAAACAGTTCTCTTTTAGTGTGCAGGATATTTGCCAAGCCCGGAAAGAGCTTCATTCATCAATCCATACCCCTGAACCGTCACAGGCTGATACATCATAATACGGACAGCAGTTCAGACATGCTGTTCACTTCATAATCCGGGGTCTCACACTCTCCCTGGATGTTCCAGTACTTTCCGTACCCCTGCCGGATCCAGACCGTTTTCATTCCCAGCTGTTTGGCAGGAACAATATCGTTGTCGATCCGGTCCCCGATCATGACGGCCTGTTCCGGAGCGCAGCCGGCCCTGGCCAGGGCGAGCTTGAATATTCCGGGATCCGGTTTCGCAACGCCCTCTTCCGCCGATGAGACAAACACATCAAAATACCGGCGGATCCCCATGGTTTCCAGCCTTTGTTCCGCCCCGGGAATCTGGTTGGCGATAATTCCCAGATGATACTTCTTCCCCAGGACCTGAAGGCATTGCACGGTATCGGGATACAGTTTCTCATATTCGGGAGACCATTCGGGATATTCCACGCCGAGAAGCCGCATCACTTCCCGGTGGCCTCTTTTGTTCTGCCTGTAAAACCCGATCGCCCGGGTTATGACAGACTCCGCAGACATACCGGCAGCGTCGGCGATTTTCTGAAAAAGATCCCCGTATACTTTGGTTTCGTCCACCAGGGTGGATCCGATATCAAAAAACAGCCATTTGACGCCGTCCATACGTTTCTCCATCACTCCCGGTTTGCCGTTGGTTCATTATACTCAATATTACTGAGCAATACCGGATCCCGCCATTCTTCCGGCGGAAACTCTGTTTTCCGGACAGTTTTTTCTTTACCCGTCATCATGGCATATCCCATATCTCGGGATGAAGATCCGCATAATCGATAATACGCTGATTGAAATCCGTTTCCTCCCAAATCCTCATGTATGGATCATCAAATGCGTCATAATGATACCACTCATAAGCCTCAGCATATTCAGGATCACGCTCTCTGTATGAAGCAATGACATCAAGCGTAATATCATTATCCGACAGGAAGCTTTCGTACAGGTCTGCGACGTCGGACATCCCCACTGTTTTCAGCGCATCGGGAAGCAGCTTCGCATAGCTTGCTCCGCAATTCCAGAAAAACTGACACAAGCCGCCGTTCTGTATCTCCATATCGAACATGAGAACGACGAACAACGCTCTGCCTGCTGCAGGATATTGGGGAAACAATGCGTCATCCGGGTCAGGATAATTGTCAATCATTCTGAAGTACAGTTCCTCGAATTGATCATAATGGAAGTCTTTCATCACACTATCCCCCCACACATTCAGCGGCATCAGGCACAGAATCAGCATCCACACCAGTATCATACGTTTCATGGTCACCGCTCCTCTCTGAATGAGCCAGCGCTTTTGTCTTCTTTTCTACCGTTCTCTGTTTACTTAATCAAATTCATGAATCCAGTATTGCCAGGTCTGATTTCTCATAACGATTATGACCTTTCAAACTCTTTTTATATTTCCAGCATTTAATGGCATCCTCCAGAGTTTTTCCTGCATTGTCTGCAAAAAAATCACGGATGTATGTATTGTATTCAAACTGCTTTCCGATGGAGCTCTTTTCGAACTTTTTAGCTTTATGAATCTCATTGTAAGCAGCTACAGCATCTGCATAAGTTTTCCCTGCGTTGGATTTCAACCATTGCTGAAACCGGACATTGAAAGAAAAGCCGTTACCAATTTGTTTTATAAAAAATGCCCGATGAGTTTCCGTACACACAAAGCCCTCCTCAATGATGCTTTCCAGAGTTATTTCGGATGCAGTGGCTTTATGATTTGCAATTCGTTTTGCTATGGGTTGCTGAACTTTGCCTGAATCAAGGAAACAAGCGATCCTCTCTGTCAGTTCCTGCTTTCCACCGGATGCAGGCAAATGGTTTTCACGGCAGAATACCACCAGTTCCTCTTTCAGATAGTAGTATTCCCGGAAAGTTCGGCTATCCAGATTGATGGTTATTTCAGGTCGTGATTCCATGATTCCTCCTGTTCAACGATGATATGCTCCAATAATATGCCTGAGTGTACGATCTATCTGTCCGGCGAGATCCGGATCATTCTGAACGGAGACCGTGTTCGTATTGAGTGATCTTATATAGTCTGAAGCCGGATCAAATTCTGCGTTCAGAAACCGAAAGGCAGTTTTTGCAATGTTGACCGCGGGATTCGGAGAGCCATCTCCGCCGCCTGCCAATACAAGAATGCCTTTCTTTGGTTTCAGACTGCCGGGGATCCTCAGGAAATAACGGTTGCTCCATATATAATTCAATCTGCTGATGACTGAAAAAAGAGGAGGAGTCACAAAAGACATATATAAAGGTGAAGCAATAATCAGAACGTCATAGTCATCTTTCCACAGTATCTCCATTTCATCCTGAATGCAGCACCCTTCCTTTTCCCAGCAATACCTGCAGTCATTGCAGGGATGAATGTTCGCCGCATAGGTGTCAAGGCTTACAAACTCGGTTCCGCAGGGGAATTTGCTTTTCAATGCGCCCAGAATATAAGCCGTATCACCGTTTGACCGGGGAGACCCATTCAAAATCAGTACTTTCACTCAAAACTCCTCTATGCTTCAAAGCCGGGAACTTGTCACTGCCTGGCTGACCGGTTCGCCGGATGTCCGCTTAATCCTGTCTGTTCTTTTCCCCGTCAGCCGCTTTCCGGTCTTTCCTCAGCAGGCCGAGAATCTGGATATCGATCAGTTTTCCCCGGCACATTTCATGCTCCCGCAGCAGCCCTTCCAGCCTGAAGCCCAGTTTTTCGAGCAGGGCACGGGACGCGGTATTGGGTGTTTCCACAAAAGCCTCGATCCGGTTGACGTCTGAAACGGTAAAGGCATGATCAATGATCAGCGAAAGCGCCTCTGACATGAAGCCTTTGCCCCAATAATGCCGGTTCAGGTCATATCCGGTTTCAATCCGTTTATGATAATCCGAAATGGCGTGGAAGCCGCAGGTCCCGATAAGTTTCCCGCTTTCCTTCAGCACGATTCCCCAGCGCATTCCGTTCTGATCCCGGATTTCATTCTGATACCCGCTGATCATCTGCTCCGCTTCAGACAGTTCCTGAAAAGCAAACCGGTCGTCAAAATACAGCATGACCTCCGGGTCTGAATAAATTTCAAAAATATCCGATACGTCCCGGGCGGTAATTTCCCGCAGCAGGAGCCTTTCGGACTGAAGCTCCCTGTAGTTCCGAAACAGTTCTTCCTTCATTTTCCGTTTACTCCTTTGGGAACAACAGGGGCAATCCCTGTCGTTCCCGAATCAGCCTTTTCTCAGGATGGAAGGATCTTCCACGCGAAGATTTTCAATATTTCCGCATTGCGAACAGGCGTCACAGATCACGCCTGTTTTTCTCATGATCATTTTCGTCACTTCTTCCATCGGAACAAAGATAACCGAATGATGGCTGGCCGCGTCCAGCATCACGCCCTCAACCAGAACTCCGCCGCATTTACTGCATTTCTTATCCATCGTCTTCTCCTCCTGTATTTTTATTATATTATTTACAGTTTTGGAGGATAAAAAACAGAATCAGTTCTGAAAGATACCTTATGCTAATTCACTGCAAAGAGAAAAAACTTCGCGGGAGCGATAGGGGCATGCCCTGCCGTTTCCCTCAATTCTTCCCGTTCAGTTCGGCAGCAAACACTTCCCGCGTGGGCCAGAAGGCACACAGGTGCAGGCGGGTGATCCGGCCGGTAAACGGGTGAAAGGACTTTAGCAGCAGGGGCAGCGCCTCGCAAACCGTCTGCGGTTCATCAATGAAGATGGTGACATGAGGCGTCCAGGCATACTGCGGATCCGGATACCGGTCGCAGAAGCTGTGCAGGGCGTCCAGGGCGGCGGTGCGTTCCGGACTGCCGAAGAGCACCTTTCCCGGCGCGAAAAGCCCGAGGTGACTGATATGGACAGGGACCGGGGAAAACTCCCCGGCGGCTTTCCGGGCAAGCTCAATGGCCTCCTGCTCCTTTTTCAGGGGAAAACTGGCCAGGCTGATGTGGAAAGGAAGTCCCGGCGTCTGGATTCCCTTAAATCCCGCGAGATTCAGGCTTTTATACCAGTCCGCTATGAGCGTCTGGGAAACGTCATCCAGATCCGCCATGAGAGTTAAAAACTGTTCTGCCATCTTTTTTCCTCCGAATTGTGACTGCCTGATTATCTGTTATTGTAACACCGGGGCCTGTCATAACGCCACAGTTGTTTGCACTTTTTACATTTTGAATGTGTCCGCTTTAGGAACAGAAGCACCGGGCGTGCCGTTATATAACCGAAACACATTCCCACCAACCGTTCTGTCCCGTACCGGGACGTGAAGGAGGAAACAGGATGAAAAAGCGACTGATCGGCCTGATCATGGCCCTGGCATTACTGCTGAGCGCAACCGCGGCTACTGCCGCGGCACCCCTGACGCTGCAGGAAATTGTGGACCAGGTGGTAGTCCCGATGGCCCTGGAAAACGACACGGGAGATGCGGGGATTACCCTTGACTTCAGCCATGAGCAGCTGGCTGAGATTGTGCGGGTAATGGAGGAGAACGGCATCACCCTGCCGGAAAACAACACCGTGATGCAGTATGTGACAAGCGGCTGCGGATATTATGAAAGCAGTGTGGTCGGATACTTCTGCGATCAGGTCTTTGGGCCATCCGACACATGGACGGATGAGGAGCAAAGCTGGTATGACAGCCTGGAAGTCCGGATGGGGCATACTGAGGAGCAGATCTCCCATGTGCCGGGAAAGGACAATATGACCCGGGAGGAAGCGGTTGCCTGGGCGTTCCGGAAAATCCGGGAGGAGCACGGGGAGAATCTGCCCCTGGAGAATCCGGATATCTGGCAGATGTCAGTCCGGTTCACCAATGATTATCCGACATACACCGGCGTGGCAGACGCATGGTCGGTCTCGCTGACCCCGAAGGACATAGGCCACGCGCGATACAATGTTTCGTTCGTTGACGCCGATCCCGAGGGAACCACCGAACTGTATTATATGGCGGTGAACCCGGACGATCCGCATACCCTTTTTCAGCTGCAGTCCAGTTTCGAGATGATTTACGGTCAGAATAAAGACTGGTCACAATCCGTCTGGCAGGCATACCATGAAATGCTGCAGCAGGCGGAGCTGGACCCGGAAGACTACGACTATATCAATTATGTGGGATACCGGATGACCGGGTATCCCGAGCCGGAAGCAAATGAGATTCCCCGGGAGGAGGCCATCCGGATCGCGAAGGAAGCGATGACGAACAAGCGGGCGGCCTATAACAGCGCCGTGCTGACGGAATATGAAGGCGATCGTGCCTGGCTGGTTTCCTTTGTGATTCTGACCCCGTTTAGTGATGAGGGCGAACCGGATGAAGAGGCCGGATACTATACGGTCAGCATTGACAGCGCAACCGGCGAGGTCCGGAGCCTGCGGACGGAAGGCTCTTACGAGCAAGCCATCTGCTATATTCCGGAAAAGGCATATAAGGAAACCCGGGATCTGCTGCCGAAGGAAGAGGATCTCCTCCCGCGGGCGGCGGAAGCTGCCCGGAAGGCGTACCCCGAGGCGGGAGATCCGCTGGATGAGAAAAACTACAGCCATTTTTCCGTCATGATCGGTCGTCCCTTTGTCCAGTTCACGGCCCTGAACCTGCAGCACAGCGATATCACAGTTCAGTTCACCCCGGAGGGAGAGGTCAGGGACGTAACCATGGATCCGCCCACAGACGGGGATAACCTGTTCAGCCGGTATTATTCACTTCACGGATCCATGCCGAAATGGGATCAGTCCGTATGGGTGCAGCTGGAAAAGGACATGAAGGAACTGGAGCCGGATGGAATCGAGGGCAAGGTGCTGAAGGCCACCCACTATCCGGAAGAAAGCTCCGTGACCATAAAGCATGAGGAAGCGCGGAAACTGGGACGGGAAACGACCGGAAAGCTGCTGACGGAAGTAAACAGCTGCGTACTGGTGGACGCGAACCCCCATCCCGTATGGGTTTTGAACCTGCTGACAGATCGTGTGATGTCCATCGTGGGAATTGACGCAGAAACCGGCGAAACCGTGTTTACCTTGCCGGACCGGGCGGACTTTTCACCGCGGTACATGGGTTGGTCTATGCCGGAAACCTGGCGGAAGATCGAGATGGAGGAAATCGGGCCGGTGCGTCTGGCCCAGGCAGCGGTCATCGACAGGGTTTTCCCGGCGGATATTGAATGGCGGTCATACACGCCCGACAGCGGCGCCTCCTGGCATGATTACATAGGGATGAACACGGGCTTCCTGTGGGATAACCAGGTGGACGGTCTGACCGTACGCTTTGTCAGTTTCTCGGAGGATGTGGACAGCTATGAAGTGGAGCTGGATGAAAACGGAAACGTGATCCGGTTTGAGGAGATCAAAGCGAAGAACAGGAAATAAAGTGGACACTGGGGACAGTGTGAGACCACTGAAAAAGTCCGAGCAACATAAGCACCCAAAAACAATTTCAGAGCAC
>R26__coassemble_511_pt1 | contig 23731 bp, 24 predicted proteins | sample R26__metabat2_high_PE_047 | metagenome-assembled genome bin R26
TTCAAAGTAACTTCAGCTCTCAAACCGGAATTTACTTTGCAAATTGAAGTTTTTTACAAAAACATGAATCAAAATGCCCGTTTTTATCGTCTAATAAGTAGGGAGGTTGAAAGAGATGAGAAAACACCGGTTTGTGATCATCAAAAAACAGGGGAACCGATTTGACAGCTATTCCTTTCATATCCGGCGCGACGCAGTGACCGGAGAGCTTTCTGTTTCCTTTACCCGGCCGGGTCACGCCCTGGTACTATGCCTGGAGCGCACGATTCCCGAGCTGCGGACAATTGCGGGACCCCGGAAGAATTATCTTTTTCTTCCACGTGAATCGGAAAACTGACAGACACATTCACTGATCACAAACCGTTGTTTATATAAAGGGCTCCGTTCTTGGGGGAACGGAGCCCGCTTTTTTTATTCTTCTGTTTCTTCTTCCGCCAGGTTCTCTTCGGCTGCGGCCGCTTCCTCTTCCGCCGCTTTCCGGCGTTCCGCTTCCAGCGTGGCGGAAAACAGGGGTTCCTCTTCTTCCGGTTCTTCTTCCGGCTCTTCCGGCAGGTCCTCCGGTTCTGCTTCCTCAACGGGTTCCGGTTCCGGCGCATCTCCGGGTTCCTCTTCTTCCGGTTCCTTCGGGACCAGGATCAGGTCCCGGTCCGCGGACAGGATAAATTCCGCCGTGGCATGGAGGCAGTTCTCCAGCGCGAGGGGACTCAGGTTTTCCGGGGTATCCATACGGGTGTGGTAGAACCTTTCCAGCCTGTGGCTGAGACCGGTTACGCCGATGGAGCGGAAACCGCCCTGGGTGAAGGCGGCGCTGTCCGTGGCACCGCCGAAGAGCGGTACCTTACCGTCCCGGCAGGGCACGTCGGCCGCTTCCGCCGCCAGCAGGAACCAGTCGCACAGGTCTTCGTCCGAGGCCACGGTGTTGTTCAGGTCCCGGCGGTTGACCATGAGCCAGTCCGGATTGTAGATGGAATCGTAGGTAATGACGCAGGTGGGCACGTCGCGGTAATCGTCCCTGTGGGCTTCGCACCAGGCCTTCGCGCCCCGCAGGCCCGCTTCCTCCGAACCGGTAAGGATGACGCCGATCTCGGTGTTCTCCAGCCGGATTCCCTGTTCCTCCATATCCTTCAGGAGGGTGACGCCCATCAGGCAGCCGGTCAGGTTGTCGTTGGCGCCGTCCACTACCCGCAGCGGGTTATAGGTGATGGTCAGCAGCAGGAAGAAGGGAAGGAAGACCAGTCCCCGCAGTCCCGCGGTATGGACATTTACGCCGCACAGGGAAAGGAAGGACAGGACGATGTAGTAGAAAACGCCGACGGTGGCCGCAATGCCAGGAATCTCAAAGGCAATGCCTCCGAGCCGGTAGTTGATGTGAAATTCCCAGGCTGCGTCCGTGTGCCCGTTCAGGAAAATCCGCTGCCGGACCTCGCCGGCGCAGGGACGTACGGCCGTAACGTTGGTGCCCTGCTTTTTGGGAAACAGCGGATCAATGGGCTTGCGGTAAAGCACAAAGTGGAAGATGAACAGCAGGAAGCCCAGCACACCAAACAGGATGCTCAGGAGGGGCTTGCTGAAAAAGAGCAGGCAGCAGAGGACGTCGCAGAAGGCGGAAAAATAGAAGTATCCGTAAAAGGAATCAGGATGCTCTTCAAAGGATTCGGTTTTCACATCCGTGCAGCCGCATTTTTTCTGCAGCACCCGGGCGAAATACTCCGCCGCGGCCCGTTCGCCTGCGCTGCCGGGTGAACGCCTGCCGATTTTCCGGCAGATGTGGGTGATTTCTTCCGCCATATAGGAAACACTTTCCCTGCGTTTCCCGCTGTCATTCCAGATGTTCATCCGCCAGTCCCCTTCCTGCGGAAAATGTGAAGATCGTATCTTCGCCGATTATACCAGAATTCCGGGAACAAAAAAAGACAGAAGCGGACAGTACAAATTCTTGCTGTGATCATGGATGACGCATATAATGGTACAAAAGGGGGGGATCCGTATGGCAGGTCCCGGCGGCTTCGGAAGGCGAGCCAGCTTCCTCACGGAAGAAGAAAAACAGAATTCACCGAAAATCACCAGACAGCTGATCAGCAGGGTGTTTTCCTACCTGAAACCCTACTGGAAGCAGCTGCTGCTGGTGCTGGGCTGCATTGTGGTATCTTCGGTCTGCAGCCTGTTTCCGTCCATTCTCACCGGTAACATCATCGACGTGCTGACCGGCAAGGACCTGGGCGGCTGGTTCGGCGCGGGACTGTCCGCCCTGATCCGGCTGATCATCCTGACCCTGATCCTGTACCTGGTTTCCAACCTGATCAGCGTGGGGGAAACCTACCTGAACAGCTGGATCGCGCAGCATATTTCCTTTGATATGCGCAACCAGATGTACCGCCATCTGCAGAAGATGTCCCAGCGGTTCTTCACTTCGGCAAACCAGGGGGATATCATTACCCGGATGACCAGCGATATTTCCGGTGTGGAAAGCGTGGTGACCGGTACCTTCACCAGCATCCTGTCCAACACCATCACCCTGGTGGTGGCCCTGATCGCCATGTTTCAGAAGAACTGGATCCTGGCCCTGGTGGGCATCGCGGTGGTGCCCCTCTTTGTCCTGCCTACCCGGCTGGCTGGCAAACGGCGGTGGAAGCTGGCAGGGGAGGCCCAGGCCTGCAATGATGAGATCAACGGCATCCTGAACGAAACGCTTTCCGTCAGCGGCCAGCTGCTGGTGAAGCTCTTCGGCCGGGAAAAGGCGGAATATGAACGTTATGAAGAGACCAACGGGCGGATGATCAGGCTGAACATCCGGGAGCGGATGGCCGGCCGCTGGTTCTTTATGCTGCTGAGCACGCTGACCTCCATCGGTCCCATGGTGCTGTATCTGGTGGGCGGTATCCTGATCATGAAGCATGACAGCAGCCTGTCTGTCGGTGATATTACCGTGCTGGTGGCGCTGCTCGGGCGCCTGTACGGTCCGGTCAACAGCCTGCTGAACATCCAGGTGGAATGGATCCGTTCCATGGCCATGTTCACCCGGATTTTCGAATACTACGACATGAAACCGGAAATCGATGACAAGCCGGACGCGAAGGAACTGACAAACGCGAAGGGCGAGATTGTCTTCGACCATGTGAACTTCACCTATGACGGGGAACGGATGATCCTGAAGGACATCTCCTTCACCCTGCACAGCGGGGACTGCGTGGCCATTGTCGGGCCCAGCGGCAGCGGCAAGAGCACCATCGTCAACCTGATCCCCCGCCTCTGGGATCCCACCGGCGGCAGCGTGACCTTTGACGGGACGGATGTGCGGGATTACACGCTGCATTCCCTGCGGGACGAGGTAGGCGTGGTGACCCAGGAAACCTACCTGTTCAACGGAACCATCCGGGAAAACCTGCTTTACGCCAAGCCGGACGCCACGGAGGAGGAAATGATCGAGGCCTGTAAAAAGGCCAACATCTATGACTTCATCAAAAACCAGGCGGAGGGCCTGGACACCATGGTGGGCAACCGCGGCCTGAAGCTGTCCGGCGGCGAGAAGCAGCGGATCTCCATTGCCCGGGTGCTGCTGAAGGATCCGGCGCTGCTGATTTTTGACGAGGCAACGTCCGCCCTGGATTCCATTTCGGAAGCGGCGATCCAGGCAGCCATTAATCCGCTGATTGAGGAGCGGACCTCTATCCTGATTGCCCACCGGCTTTCCACGATCCTGGCAGCAGATGAGATCCTGGTGGTCCGGGACGGGCAGATTGTGGAACGGGGGACGCACAAGGACCTGGTCCATGCCGGCGGCACCTACCAGGAACTTTATGAAACCCAGTTCAGCAAAGCAGAAGCATAAGAAAAAACAGCAGAAAAGGCCCCGTTCAACTGAACGGGGCCTTTATTGACGGACTCAGCAGTTCACGCTGGACACGGGATGCGCAATACACGCTTTGCAGCCGGCCTGTGTTGTTCCGTGCAGGGAAAAATGGTATACTTTCCGGGAAATAACGTACCGGAAGGAAAAAAACATGGCCATTACCAAAACGGATTTCATGCGGGGGATGCAGTGCCGGAAAATGCTCTGGCTGGACCGGCACAAGCCCGGAATGCGGGTGATCCCGCCGGAGGTTCAGGCCAGGCTGGACGCGGGCAACGACTTCGGCGACATGGCCATGGCCATGTTCGGTCCCTATGAGGAAATGACGGTGTACCGCCCGGGCACCCGGATTCCGGACAAGCAGGCCATGCTGGCCAACACGCAGGACGCCCTGGCCCGCGGGGTTCCCGTGATCTGTGAGGCGGCCTTCAGCAATTACAACAATTACTGCGCCGTGGACCTGCTGCGGAAAACGGAGACCGGCCACGATCTGTATGAGGTGAAAAACGCGCCGGAAGTCTATGAGCAGTTCATCCGGGACGCAGCTTTCCAGTACTATATTATCCGGCGTACGGGACTGCGGATTGACCGGGTTTTTATCGTTATCCACGGACCGGATGAGGAAAATCCCTTTGTGCCTAACGATGTTACGGAAAAAGCCCGGGAATACTATGACTGGATCAACGATAACATCTGGGACCTGAACCGGGTGGCAAAGTCAAGGGAGGAGCCGGATGTTCCCTGCGGGGATCAGTGCTCAAACCCTTATGAATGCTGGTATTACGGATACTGCCACGGGCTGGTCCGGGAACCGGAACAGCTGACAATGGAAGACTGGAAATGACAGCCGGCAGGCGGAAAACAAACCGCTGCCGGCTGTCAGACAGTTACACAAGAATTTACAAGATTGTTACATCGAGTTGATGACCCGGATACATCTTATCCTATATAATAGAGTGGTAAAGATGTCATAGGGGGTTAAGGAATGAAATCCTGGAGGTACAGGCTGCCGGTGTGTCTGCTGTTCGCCCTGTTGCTTACAGCAGTGTTTGGCGTGTGCGCCCGGGCAGACAATGAAGGCACCTGCGGCCTCAACCTGACCTGGAAACTGGAAAACAGAAGGCTGATCATCTCCGGAACAGGAGAAATGGACGACTTCAAAGAAGATGAAACCGTACAGAAGCCTTATCTCTGGTATACATTGCCCGGCACGACCGCACCCTGGGATGGAGAGATCTTTAACGAACTTGTGATTGAAGAAGGCGTTACTTCTATCGGAGCTTACGCGTTCAACTGCCATACTGAGCTGATCATCGTCAGCCTGCCTGATACTTTGAAATCCATAGGAGATTCCGCCTTTGAGTACTGCGAGAATATGGCGGATGTCCTTTTTCCAAAGTCAGTTGAGAGAATCGGGAAATCCGTCTTTACGGACTGCCGCGGACTGAACAGCGCTGTTCTGCCGGAATCGCTGGCGATGATTGAATTCGGCCTGTTCCAGAGCTGCAACGCCCTTGAAACAGTCGTTGTTCCTGACGGTGTGCTGTCCATCGCGGATCTGGCGTTTGGCAGCTGTTTGAGCCTGAAGGAGATTACCCTGCCGGCTTCCGTGGTCAGGATCAGCAAAGATGCGTTCTCTTCCTGCGAAGATCTTCAGAACGTGATTGTGGAGAAGGACAGCTATGCTGAAAAATACTGCATTCAGTACAATCTCCCGTATACCTATGCGGACACGCCTGCAACCTATGGCACCTGCGGCCCCGACCTCAGCTGGAAGCTGGAGGGAGACTCGCTGACAATCTCCGGTACCGGGCCGATGGATGATTTTTACGACAGGGAGAGCGCAACGCGGGGGACGTATACCACTGCACCCTGGGATGAATATAATTTCAAACGGATTGTGATTGAAGAAGGGGTTACCTCTGTCGGCAATCTTGCGTTTTTCAATCATACCATGGTAACAAGTGTCGAACTGCCGGATACGCTTGTTTCAATCGGGAAAGAAGCATTTAACAGCTGCGGAATGGCGGAAATCAGGATTCCGGATTCCGTAAGCCGGATCAGAACAAACGCGTTTGCGATATGCCATAACCTGGAAAGTGTTACGCTGCCGGATTCTTTGGATGAAATTGAATACGGCATGTTCCAGAGCTGTTATAAGCTGAAGGACATCAAGCTGCCGGCTTCGGTAAGGCATATAGATGACTTCGTGTTTGGATACTGCGGGGAGCTGAAGGAAATCTATCTGCCTGCTTCCCTGGAAAGCATTGGAATATCAACATTTTTATACTGTACCAAGCTTCAGAACGTTACCGTGGAGAGGGACAGTTATGCGGAACAATACTGCATCAGGTACAATCTCCCGTATATCTATGCGGATACGCCTGTAATCTTTGGCAGCGACGGCGGTGAACAGCTGGAATGGAAGCTGGAAAACGGCACGCTGACCATTTCCGGAACAGGTAAGATGGATGACTTTACGCGCCAGTTCGGCGTGACTGAAGAAATAACCGCGCCGTGGAGCGGACAGCAAATCACGCAGGTGGTGATTGAACCGGGTATCACCTCCGTCGGAGATTACGCGTTCTGGGGCTGCGGGCAGCTGAAAGCGGTGACCCTGCCGGATACGGTGACCCGCATCGGGAAATTCGCCTTCGAAGGCTGTGACCTGCTGCAGGAGATTACGCTGCCGGACGGCATTGCTGAAATCGGGAAAAAAGCATTCAGCAAATGCGGGAGCCTGACCGCGATTACCCTGCCCGCGTCTGTCGGCGCCCTGGGAGAAGACGTGTTTGCCGGAGGCGAAAAGCGGATCAAAGTGACCGTTGAACCGGGAAGCTATGCGGAGCGGTACTGCGCGGAGAACGGCCTTCCGTATACGGGCGGGGAAAACACGCCGGAAGCGACGCCGACGCCCCAGGCTGATATCAGGGAAAGCAATACCTGCGGTGAAAACCTAACCTGGAAACTGGAAAACGGCACGCTGACGATTTCCGGCACAGGCCGGATGGACGATTATGAGCAGAGCCAGGAACTGCCGGATCGGAACGGAACAGCCCGGCCGGGTTCATCCGCTCCGTGGAGCGGTAGCGCATTCACCGCTTTAGTCGTTGAGGACGGGGTTGCCTCTATTGGAAACTATGCTTTTGAAGGTTCCGGCATGACAGAGGTTTCCCTGCCGGGTACGCTTGTTTCCCTGGGCGAGGGTGCCTTTGAACGCTGTGAAAACCTGAAGACGGTGACCCTGCCGGATTCCGTCACCGAAATCGGAATGTTTGCGTTCTGCGAATGCACCGGCCTGACAGAGATCCGGCTGTCTGCTTCCCTGGCGTCTATCGGAACCGCCGCGTTCCAGACCTGCGTGAAGCTGACGGAAATCACCCTGACTGATTCTGTCACAAATGTCGGAATGTACGCGTTCCTGAACTGCTCAGCGCTGAAAACCGTTACCCTGCCCGCGTCCCTGGAGATGCTGGGCGAATACGCCTTTGACGGCTGTCAGGCCCTGAGGAATGTGATCGTGCCGAAGGACAGCTACGCGGAACGGTATTGCACAAAGAAGGGACTTTCCTATATCTATACCGGGAGCGTTCCGGAAGCTGTTCCTACCGAGGCGCCCGGCGGCACCTGCGGAAAGAACCTGACCTGGAGGCTGGAAGGCTATACGCTGACCATTTCCGGATCCGGGGAAATGGATGATTATGACAGTGTGTATACCGAAACTGACGCATACGGAAGCAGCTATTTCCTTTATACAACAGCTCCCTGGTTCGGGCGGTATTTCAGCCGGGTTGTGGTGGAAAACGGGGTTACCCGGATCGGGAGTTTCGCGTTCTACAGCAGTGGGACGCTTCAGTCCATCCAGCTGCCGGATACGCTGAAGTCTATCGGATCCGAAGCTTTGAGCAATACAGCCCTGAAGAGGGTTGAGCTTCCTGATTCAGTTGAGTCCGTGGGAAGAGAAGCCTTCTCCGGGTGCAGATCCCTGGAACAAGTAAAGCTTCCGGCGGAACTGAAGGTGCTTCCGGTGGAGTGCTTCTATGGCTGCGTTTCCCTGCGGGAAATTGTTCTGCCTGATACCCTTCAGAGCATAGGTGGCTCTGCGTTTGCCCACTGTGAGAAACTGCGGGAGATCAGACTGCCGGCTTCTGTGTTCGCGATCGGCAACAATGCGTTCAGTAACTGTACGAAGCTGGAAGGCTATATCGTTGAAAAGGGCAGTTACGCTGAAGAGTATTGTATCGGAAAGTATCTGCCGTATTCCTACGTGGACGGTACAAAACCTGAAAGGACTGTGAAGACAGTTTCAGGCACCTGCGGCAGGGATCTGACCTGGACACTGGAAGACGGTACGCTGACCGTTTCCGGCACAGGGGAAATGGATGACTATAAGATGGTAACGGAAGATATATATGTCACGGGTACAACTGCGCCGTGGGGAGAGTTGCTGATCGATACAGTCATCATTGAGGAAGGGGTCACTTCGGTCGGAGATTATGCTTTTGCGGACAGGGATGAAGTGAAACAGGTTTTGCTGCCGGAGACCCTGACTTATCTGGGAACCAATGCTTTCGCCAGCTGCAGTATCACCGAGTTGGCTCTGCCGGATTCGATCAGTACGATAGGATCAAATGTATTCGAGGGCTGCTATCACCTGCAAAAAGTGAAACTTCCGGCCGGGCTCAGATGCATTCCCTTTGGTATGTTCCAGAACTGTTCTTCTCTCAGGGACATTACGCTTCCGGAAACGGTCGGAATTCTTGAGGAACACGCCTTTGGCGGCTGCACAAGCCTGGAAGAACTCCGGATTCCCGCCGCCCTGACTGATATCAGGGAGTATGCGTTTGAATACTCCCCAGACATAAAACTGATCCTTGCTGAAAAAGGCGGCGAGGCGGAAGCATACTGCGTCAGCCATCATATTACCTATTCATACGCGGAGAACGAGTAAATGAAAAACTTTGTGAAGAGATACAGGTTTCTTCTGATCCTGGCGGTGCTGATCCTTGTCGCGGTCGGCGCGCTGGCCTCCATGTCGGGGAAGAAACCGCCGGAAAGAACCACGCTGGATGAATGCCGCAGCCTGCTGAACGATCCGGAAACCAACGGCAGGCTGACTTCAGCCGCGTCCATCCTGCTGCAGCAGCAGGATTTCAACGGATACCTGCTCAAAAACGTCCATCCTTACAATTCCAGCCTGCACAGCCTGGAGGAACTGAAGAACAACGCGTATTTCGCCCAGGAAGAGCAGTCGGTCATGCTGGACGCTTTTTCGATGCTCAAAGGGCTGACGATGATCAAGTATGAAGGCAGCAGCAGCAATGTCCTCAATATTGAGCTGGCGGGGGAAAACTACAGCCGGATCAAGCTGTTTTTCCTTCCGCACATGCAGCAGGATCCGGAAGCGGAGCTGATCCGGGAGGAATATGCACCGGCAGCCTATTATGAAATCGCGGAAGTGGACGCAAACTGGTATATAGGCGTCCATAAACCGGATAAAGCCTGACGAAAAAAGACGATGCGGCGGCGCCGGACAGGCGCTGCCGCTTTTTTGCGCAATGTCAACAGTCTGAACATACAATTTACAACATTGTTACATCTCCTTGATGACTTTGAAACAGCGGGTTTTATATACTTGATACCGGAAGAACGGGAAAAAGATTCCCGGATCGGGGACGGAAAACAGGGAAGGAATGTGATCCCTGTCACGTTCATATAGGGAAAACGCCTGATAATCCGGAGGGAAACAGATGGATATCCGAAAGAGCAGGATGTGGATCCTGCTGCTGATTGCCGCAATTCTGCTGATGCTGATTTACGGCATGAAAAGCTCCTGCGGGGAAAACCTGAAATGGAACCTGCGGGACGGTACGCTGACGATTACCGGCAGCGGAAGGATGAATGACTATAAGGGTATCTTCGGGGACAAGGGAGTGGACGGTGTCCGCCGGATGCTGTGTGTGGATACCCCCTGGGAGGATAAGGTCATCGACAAGGTGATTGTGGAAGAGGGAGTCACCTCCATCGGGAATTACGCGTTTGCCTTCTGTCCGGAGCTGACGGAGATTTCACTGCCGGAAACTGTTACTTCCATCGGGGAAGCCGTCTTTGACGGCAGCGAGAACCTGGAAACCATCTATGTCAGCGAAGGCAGTTATGCAGAGGCATACTGCATCAATAACGAACTTCCGTATGTGCACCAGACCGTGTAGAAATGAGCCTGATGTATTTTTACCGGCCTTGACAATTAGGCCGGTTTATTTTTCGGCCTTTGTGCTGTATTATGGATTCACGATCCGGTAAAATGTGCCTGACGGTTGAAAAACCGCCAATACAGACACATGAACGGAGGGGAATCCCTGTGAGCCGGCGGATGTAGTGACGGGCATAATCAACTGATATAACCAAACAACTGAAAGGAGAACACCTATGGACGCTATTCTCGATTTCCTCCGGGACAGCTGGTACTGGATCCTGATTGCCATCGCGGCAATCATCATCATCGTTAAGTTTATCCCCCGGTACAAGATTGCTCCCCCGGACACCGCCCTGATCATCTCCGGCCTGATCCGCCGGAACTACAAGGTTCGTAACTCGGACGGCACGGTTTCCGCCAAGAAATTCGGCTACCGGATCATCCGCGGCGGTGCTACCTTCTATATTCCGGCGATTGAGCGGATTGACCAGCTGGATATGTGCCTGAACCAGGTGGATATCCGGACGGCCCAGCCCGTTCCCACCAAGGAATACATTTCCGTGCTGGTGGACGCCGTGGCGAACATCAAGATCGGATCGGACGACCTGTCCATCGCGACCGCCGCCGAGCAGCTGCTTCACTATAACGGAGAGCAGATCAAGGCCCTGGCCAAGGACGTGCTGGAAGGCAACATGCGTGAAATCATCGGCCAGATGACCATCGCCGAACTGGTCCAGAACCGGGATAAGTTCGCCCAGGAATCCATTAAGGCCGCTATGGCTGACATGGCCAACATGGGCCTGGAAATCATCAACCTGACCATCCAGAATTTCTCCGACAAGGACGGCAATGTGATTGATACCATGGCTGCCCGCAATGTGGCGGAGAAGGAACAGGACAAGCGTATCGCGGAAGCCGCGGCTGAAAAGGAATCCAAGTTCGCCGAAATGCAGGCGGAAGCGGAAATTGCCCGCCAGAACCGCGACCTGGAAGTCCAGAAGGCTTCCTTCAAGCAGGAAACGGAAGAAGCCCGTGCCAAGGCTGAAATGGCCTATAAGATTGAGCAGGAACGCATCAACAAGACCTTTGCCACCGAGCATGCGGCCGCTGAAATGACCCGCCTGGAAAAGGAAACGGAACTGAAACGGCAGGCTGTTGAGATCGAGCGTGAAAAGCTGAACGTGGAGATCCGTGAAAAGGCGAAGGCCGAAAAGGACCGCGCCATTGCTGAGGCCGAAGCGGAGAAATACCGTAAGCAGGCTGAAGCGGACGCTGCGCTGTATGCCGCCCAGAAGGAAGCGGAAGCCATCCGGATGAAGGGTGAAGCGGAAGCGGAAGCCATGCGGAAAAAGGCGGAGGCCATGCAGCTCTACGGCCAGGCTGCCATGATGCAAATGGTTACCGAAAAGCTGCCTGATATCGCCCGCGCTGTGTCTGAGCCCCTGAGCAAGACCGAAAAGATCATCCTCTTCGGCGAAGGCGGAGCCACCTCCATGGCGAGGGATACCGCAGGCACCATGCTGCAGACCTTCGAAGCCGTGAAGGAAGCTGTCGGGCTGGATATCCCCAAGGCGATCCGGAACGTAACCACCGGCGGACTGATCGGCAAGGCCGCGCAGGAAGCGGAAGAAGAAAAAGACGAAAAGCCCGCGGAGGACGTGAAGGAAGAAATCTCTGCGGCGGAAATCGCGGAGGAGACTCCCGCGGAGGAAACGGATCCTGATACCGGAGTATAAACCCTTGTGAAAAACAGCGCCGGCCGGCAGAAATGCCGGCCGGTTTTTTGTGACCAGGTCACATGATTGTCAATTTGTCTGAAAAATGCTATACTTGATTTGTCAAATAATGGATATAGTCAGGAACGCGGGAGAATTTATTTCTCCTTTTCGTCGTTCTCTTCGTCTTTTTCCCATCCTGCTTCGCGGATAAAACGCTTCCAGACCCGTGTGGCGCTTTCCGCCGTTTCCTCGTCCGAAAGGGGCTGACCGTCGCAGCGCCGGGACAGCGTCGCCAGTTTCTCCGCCCTGTCTTCAGCCTTGCTGCCGCGGCGGAAAGTGGCGGGAATCTCATTTTTTAAAGGCTTCCGGGAGAAAACCGGCTGGACCGGAAAGCCAAACATATCAATGCGCATGGAATCACCCCTCTGTATATATAAACACTCACGAGAACAGATTGTGACACAAAACCGGCTGAAAAACAATAGAAAAACAAAAAAACAGCGACGGGAATATTTCCCGGGAATCTGACAGGAGGGATCATCCGATGAAAACAGAGACGCTGGAAAAGCTTCCGTACTGGAAAGACCTGACGGAGCGTGAAAAACAGCAGGCGGCGGAGGCTGCCTACATCCGGCGTTATAAACCGGGAGAGCTGCTTTTCGGTCCGGATGTGGAAAGCGTGGGTATGATCCACCTGCTCAGCGGGGCTTCCAGGGCGTATCTGCTTTCGGACGAAGGCCGGGAAGTGACCCTGTTCCGCCTGGGGGAGGAGGATAACTGCATCATTTCCGCCGCCAGCGTCCTGGCTCAGATCAGTTTTGAATCCTATATGGTGGTTGAACAGCCCGCCAGCATCCTGATTGTTCCCGTGGAACTTTTCGGTGAATTCTGCGAGAAGAATACCCAGGTGCGCTGCTTTGCCTATGAACTGGCAACCCGGCGCTTTTCCCAGGTGGTGGCGGCCATAGAACAGACCCTCTTTTCCAGGCTGGATAAGCGGCTGGCAAACTACCTGATCCAGACCTACCGGAATACGGGCAGCCGTGAAATCCGCATGACCCAGGAGGAGCTGGCCCGTCAGGTCAATTCCGTCCGGGAAACCGTGGGCAGGATGCTGAAGCGCTTTGCCGGTGAAGGCATGATTGAAAACCGCCGGGGAACCGTTGTCCTGAAGGACCTGGCGAAGCTGGAAAAAATCGCAAAAAAATAAAAAACGTATGTGACAAAATCACTGAATCTGATCGGATTTTTTGTTACAATCCCCGGTGCAAACAGTAGGGAGAAAGCCTCCCACCCCCCATAACAACCGCCCTTTTCCGGCAGAAAAGGGCGGTGTTTTTTGCTTTAAAACGCTTTGCATTCCTTATAAAGCAGCACACTGAGCACAATCTCCCCGCAGAGAATGAAAGCCGCGGTGACCAGGCTGCCCAGAAGGTGGGCGATGACCAATGCACCGACGGTTTCGATGACGGAGAGAATGAGATAGGCTTTACTGTCATAGACCCAGCTGTAAGGCAGCAGGTGCGCCCCGAAGATCATGGCGTAGATCATGAGCATGGCGTCCGGCCGCCGGTCAAAAGCCCACATGGCGATCAGGAGATACAGCAGCTGGTTCAGCGTGGCAAGAACGACCAGGCCGTTGAGCGGGTTGCCGGTTTTCCGGAAAATGTCCGCTTTCAGCAGTTTGGAGAAGAGGGTGGCCAGCGGGATCAGCAGGCAGCAGCAAATGAAGGTCATCAGATTTGCGGTCCGCAGGTCCGCGGCCGCAATCCGGCTCAGCAGGATCAGCGCCCAGATGATCACGGAAGCGAGGATGAAGGGCAGGCCTTTTTTCTGGCGATACTGCACATCCTTTTTCAGCCGGTTCAGCCTGTCAATACAGGCGTTCAGTTCATATGATTCCATGGGAGAACTCCTTTCAAAGCTTACACATTATATAAACGCGCCTGAATCGTTTTTGTGGCATTTTCCCGGAGAAAAAAAACAGCCGAAGAACATACAGAAAGTGTCCGGCATGATTACATCCGCGGATGGAATCGCCTGGAACGGAAATGGAAAAGTGAGGAAAATCAACGCTTCCGGGCTTCAAAAAACAGGGGGAGGATTACACCGGCGGATGTAAATACCCGCTGCGGGCAGCATGGCGGAAAGAGGGAAAAGGCGCAGCAAACCGGCTGCATCCGGAGCAATAACAGCAGGTATCTTTCCGCTTCCGCGCTGTTTTGTATCCGTTTTCCGCGCTATGCTGTAACCATCAAAGAGCTGACCGGGAAAGGAAGGATTGTTCGTGCTTCTGTATGCTGCCGCTGCTGTGCTGGATGTGGTGTTTTTCACCCTGCTGGGAGCCCGCTTTGTGCGGGAGATCCGGGCCGGACGGGCAAAGGGCGGAGCGGAAAAAGGGCCGGAAAGGATCGTACAGCGGGGCGGAAAGCCGGATAACCGGGTTCCTCGCTGAGAAAACGAAATCAATAAGGGACAAAAAACGCTTTTTAAAAGGCGTTTTTTGTTTTTTTCCTGTTTGTGTGACCAAGTTCCTTGAAGTGTACGAACATATTTCATATACTTAAGCCAGAGAAAAAGTACGGACATCAGGCAGGAAACCCTGGAGCACGAAAACCCGCGGGGCGGGAATATAACCACCGGAAGCGCGAGGGAGCGCGGAAACAGAAAAAGAAATAAAGGATCCGGAAAGATGAAAGCGAAGAAAAAACTGGCATGCCTTTTCCCGGGAATTGGTTATACCTGTGACAAACCGCTGCTTTATTACAGCCGGAATCTTCTGCAGAAGATGGGCTGGGAAGTGGTCTGTGTTCCCTATTCCGGTTTTCCGGCCGGGGTAAAGGGCAACACCGTGAAACAGGAACAGTGTGTGGCAATGGCTGCCGAACAGGCGGAGGCCATGCTGAAAAAGATCCGGTGGAGCAGGTATGACGATATCCTTTTTGTCGGCAAGAGCGTCGGAACGGTGATCGGCCCGGCTTACGCGAAAGCCCATGGCATCGACTGCCGCCAGGTGCTGTTTACGCCGGTGGAGGATACTTTTTCCTATGTCAGTACGAAAGCCATTGCCTTCCACGGCACGGCGGACTCCTGGGCGGATACGGACACCATCCGGAACCACTGCCGCCGGCTGGGCATTCCGCTGTATGAAAGTCCGGACGCCAACCATTCCCTGGAAACCGGGCATGTAGGGAGGGACATCCGGGAGCTGGGAAAGATCATGCGGCTGGTGCGGTATTTCGCGGCGGGAGAAGAAAGAGAAAGGCAGTAAAAATGCCGGAAAAACAGGGGACGGTTTTCAGAAAACCGTCCCCTTCATTTTGTTTATAGTTGTAAAGAAATTGAATCCGGAGACGTTTTGCGACAAAGTCGCTTGAAACGAAACGTTTTTTTCCCTATACTGTATAGGCTGCAAAGGATTGCATAAGGAGGAAGAGACATGGTAAGGGAGATCATTCACGATCCGATCTTTCTGCGGCGCAAGTCCCTGGCGGCAACCTCCGCGGATTTGCCGATCGCGGAAGACCTGGTGGATACACTGCGGGCCAACGCGGACCGCTGTGTGGGACTGGCGGCGAATATGATCGGAAAGCGGAAGCGGATCATCGCTTTCTGCAACGGACCGCTGATCATGGTGATGCTGAATCCGCAGATCATCAATAAAGACGGGGAGTATGAAACAGAGGAAGGCTGCCTGTCGCTGGAAGGCGTCCGGAAGACGAAAAGGTACCGGAGCATTACCGTCACCTGGCAGGACATGGACATGAACAAACGCACCGGCACCCTGTCCGGGTTTGCCGCCCAGACTGTCCAGCATGAAATAGACCACTGTGACGGGATCCTGATCTGAACAGAATCAAAAAGACTGCCGCGGAAAACGCGGCAGTTTCTTTCCATAAGGCCGGATTTGTTGACCGGCTTTTTTATTTTTTGTTCTTCCCAAGAATGCGTACAGCATTGATGATGGCACAAATGCAGCATACCGCAAGGGAAACATAGAAGATCCAGGACCTGGCAGGCTCAAAAATAATGACGAGGATGAGACCTGCAAGCCCGATGATTCCGATAATCAATGAGATCAGAGCATTGCTTCTGTCCATGGGCAGTCTCCTTTTTGTTTTCAGCTTACTTTCCGTTCAAAGGTGATGACCAGGCCGAAGCCCATGGCCTGGTTGACGCAGACAGCAGCAACGCGCCATCCGTCAGCCGCCATTTCATTCATGATTCCTTCGGAATCTCTGATTAGGCTGGTCCTCACAGCATACTCATACATGGTTCAGTTCCTCCTTTTCTGTTCATACCGGGCTGATTCCCGGTACACTTACAGCTTACACGGGAATATGGAGGAAAAACAGGATGATTCATGCAAAATATGTATGCGTAATTGTCGGGAAACGGTTTAGTCTTTCTTCTCCGGAAGTTTGATGACCTGCCTGGTTTCATCCGGGGCAGTCACTTTATCAGGACGGTAGCTCATGTTGAAGTGCTTGCCGTCCGCCCGGGCATAACCGTCCTTCACTTTTTCAGCCGCGTAGAAGACGGTGCCGCCCATGATGCCGGGCCGCTCACATTTGTCATCCGTGCCGGCTACCACCCTGGCCACGGTTTCGATGGCTTCATCCACAATGGAGGGATCGAAGATCTCGTGGCCGCCGTACATTTTGTCAAACTCCTTCTGGTACTCCTTCAGGTGCAGCAGGTTCCGCAGGTAGGAGATGATGGGCAGGGAATTCGGGAACTCCAGCAGGGTGTTGCCGTTGCAGGCGTCGCCGGCGTAGGCGATACGGGATTTGTGATCGATGAACACCACTTCGCCTTCCGTGTGTCCGCCTACGTCCACTACTTCGATCTCCCTGCCGCCCAGGTCAAAAACATCCCCGTCCCGGATGGGATAGACCTTGATGGGGTTCCAGTCGGCGAAGTTGTCATCTGCCTCAATCAGGGCCTTGTATTCAGGCAGGGCCATCTCTTTTGCCATCTCAACGACCTGCTCCTTTTTGATGCCGATGCTGTCCTGGAAGGAACGGATATCCCGGTCCGGCATAAAGCAGTGGTCAAAGTGGAAGTTGCCGCCCACGTGGTCGGAATGGCTGTGGGTGTTGGCCACCAGGATGGGCTTGTCCGTCAGGGTTTCGCAGAAGGCCTTCAGGTTGCCCATGCCGAGGATGGAATCAATGAGCAGGGCATAGTCCTCGCCCTCCACCAGATAGCAGATGGCGTAGGAACTTTCCACGAACGCGTTGGTGATCATCCAGCTTTTTTCGGCGATTTCCTCAGCCTTGTAGTACGGAATTTTCTTATCCATGCTCTGGTTTCCTCCGAAACGCTTTTGAATCATTATACTTTCCCGGATACCAAACCGGAACTCACAATCCGTAGAAAAAAGTATACCATGGATCCTACCGGCAGTATTGATGTTTCTTGTGAACTTTTCAACACGTCAAAAGTACCTGACCGGAATGATATCCTGCCGCTGTATTACCTGCCTTTGGCGGTAAACAATATATCATTGTGCATTGTTGAGCATCTGTTACCCAAATCTATGATTTGGGTAACAGATGCCATGCTACAGCCGTCAAAGTGCCAAGGGCACTTTGGTAACGGCGATCGCAGCATTGTGCATTGTGCATTTACGAAGGAGTGTGAGCAAGCTCACACGCCTTCGTAATATACCGCCTTCTTCGGTTCGTAGGTATCCGTATACAGGTATTCCGACTGCCCGTTGACGGTGTTCGCCCGGTATACTTCCACCTTGTAGCCTTCCCGGCCTTCGGAATACAGGTACTGCTCGCCGGGATAGGAGGTGTACTCATGCTTCCGGTCCTTTTTGATTTCCACGCCGGGGTCAATGGTTTCCACGATATTGGACTTCAGCTCATAGTGGACGTCGCCCATGTACGGGCCGTAGATATCCACCCGCGTCCGCAGGTATTTCTTGCCCTTTTTGGCCGGATCCTTTTCCACGGTGGCGAAGATGTAGATGTCCCCGTCCGTGTTGTTTTTGAACCGGAAATCCTTGTTGTGCTTGGAGCCTTTTTCCAGGTAGACTGTGGCGTCCAGACCCAGTTCTGTATACCGGACCTTCTCGGAATGGGGCCGGCGCTCCACAATCTGGAGCCCGGCGCACAGGGCGGCCTGGTAGATAGTCGTGCTGGCCTGGCAGACGCCGCCGCCGTAGCCCTCCACATAGTTTCCGTATACGATTTCCTGGGCGGGGAAGAAGCCCCGCTCCGCGGTCCGGTAACCGACCACGCTGTTGAAGCTGAAGGTTTCCCCGGGGGCCAGCTTGTAGCCGTTGACAAAGTCATGCAGGGCATGGCGGATATTGTTGTTCCGGTCCTCGGTGGAGCTGGTATGGATTTCCGTCCAGGCGGAGGCGCGCAGGGTATACCTGTGCATCAGATCCGCCTTGCGGATCGAGGGCTCCACCTGGGCAGGCGTGATGGCATAGGTGCCGTTTTCCATGGTGGAAAGTTTTTCAAAGATCCATTTCCGGATCGGCTCGGTATCCAGGGTCAGCCCGTACACCTCGTCGAAGAACTGGAAAGGCGCGTTGATGTTCTCCGGATCCGGGGTGGCATACGCGTCCTGGGCCGGCCGGTCAATGCTGCTTTTGATGGCGGCCAGCAGATCGTCAATTTTCTGTGTGCTGCCGGTGGGCCTGGCTGTGGAGGCCCGGTAGGGGGTCTGCTCCAGCTGCAGCATATCGGCATACCGCTGCTCGTCGCTGCCGGTGTGGCCTTGCTGCATCGCTTCGTTCAGCACGCCGGTCACGTCCACCGTGAAGTTCAGGTCCGCCGCGGTGATGTCGGCATGGTTTTCACCGTAGGTCAGGGTGACCTTCCAGTCGGCGTGCTGCGCCTGGATGCCGGCTTCGACGGCGGTCTTTGCCTCTTCATAGGTTTTGCCGCCCAGGTCAATGCCGTTTACATAGACGCCGGGGCAGAACCGGTCGCGGTAGGACTCCACCTTCTGCCAGATGGCGTCCGCCTGTTGCTGCTGTACGGCGGCCTGCTCCCGGGCTGTTTGTTCCCGGGTAGCCCGCTCTCTGGAGGCGTTGATGCCGCTGACGCCCAGGGCGCCGGCGACGATGATCAGCACCAGCAGGATCAGGGCGGGAATAAACTTTTTCAGGTTGAAGGGAGACTGCTGGGATTTCGGCTGCACACGGGGAGCTCCGGGCGCCCGGCCGGGCGTATATCCCCGGGCGGGCTGCTGTGGCTGCTGCGGGGGGTAATATCCCTGCTGCTGCGGTTGCTGCTGCATCGGCCGCTGCTGGTGTCGGGGAGCATAATACCCCTGCGGGGGCTGCTGCTGTGTTTGGGGAGCCTGATAGCCGTGCTGCGCCGGCTGCTGCTGCGGAGGGTAATAACCCTGCCGGGGCAGCTCCTGCGGAACGCGGCGGCCCGGAGCGTTCTGCTGCGGGGGATAGTATCCCTGCGGGGGCTGCTGTGCTTGTTGCTGCGGCTGCTGCGCCCGCGGATTCTGCTGCTGTTGCCGGTTATACCAGGACAGCTGCTCCTGTGATTGGGCGGGCTGATACCACTGCGCCTCCTGCTGCGGGACGCCGCGGCGGACAGCCGGCGGCTGGGCAGAGGAAGGCTGCGGGTTCCCAGGGCGCCCGTATCTTTGATCCTTCATGCCTCTGCCTCCTTGGTGATCCATCATCTTTCTGAAAATAATAACGAATCCGGATTGCTCCGGCTTCCTCTATTTTACTCCTGTTTCAGTTCCAGTACCATACACTCTCCGGAATCCCGGAAACCCAGCGCCCGGTACAGCGGCCGTCCGGCTTCCGTGGCGTCCAGGCTGATTTCGGTGATGCCCCGGCCCCGGGCCTCGTCAATCAGCAGGGAAATCATCTGCTTTCCGACGCCCCGGCGGCGAAAAGCCGGCACGGTGTATACATTCATCAGGTGACCCCTCCGGCCGGAGGGATGGGAAAAAGTGGGCATCAGATCTATATAGCACAGGGTGGCACAGCCCGCAAGGCGGCCTTCCTCCAGGGCGAGCACCGTGGTCTGGTCCCCTTCCCGGAAGTATTCCCGGCTGGCTTCCAGGAACTCCTCGCTGAAGGCATAGTCCTCCGGAAGATGGTTGACAGCCCGGAGGGTTTCTGTCCGGCTGCGGATCAGCAGTTCCATATCGTCGGCTGCGGCGTATTTGTATTGCATGGGGTCTTTCTCTCTTTCGGCTGGGGGAGAATATACGCGCGGCAAACTTGCACAGTGCGTTGTACCATTATATGACCCGCGGGGGGAGTCCGCAAGTGAGAGAATCACAAAATCGGAGGGAAGAAAACGGGAAGGTGGAACGTTGGATAGCAGGAACGCTCCTGTGAAGGGAGCGGGACGGAGGATCGACTCATGAGACGGATTGCATCAGCACTGCTGATTCTGATACTTTTACTTCTGCCGGTTTGCTCTTTTGCCCAGTCGGAACCGCTGGGCTTCGGATTTGTGAATGCCCGGGATGTGGCGCTGCGGGCAAATATGGGCGGAACCATTACCGGACGGCTGCCGAAGGGCACCTGTGTGTGGATCCGGGACACGCGGACGGACCGCGCGGGGAGAAAGTGGTATGAGATCAACGCCGGCACAGGCGTTGACGCGGACGGAACGGAAACGGAATATACAGGCTGGATGCGGGCGGAATTCATTGACGCCGGAGACAAGCTCTGGCATGATGTGGAATCGGTGGCCGCCGCGGACGGGGGTATGGTCGCCCTGCGCACGGACGGTACCGTGGAGCAGGCCGGCGGCGCCGGGGAAACCGAGGGCAGGGACCTGCGCGGCTGGACGCAGGCGATCAGCAATATCCGGCAGGTGGGGCTGTGCGCGGGCGGAAAGATCTGCTACGCGGTCGGCCTGGACGGCACCTGCTACGATTCCGCCGGCAACGGGGAGGAACATCCCGAACGGATCTATGCCGCCGGCGGCAAACACCGGATCTGGGAGATTACCACGGATTACCGGCTGAAGACCGGGGAAAGTGACCTGGACTGGATCTATCCCCAAAGCGTCAGCCCGGAGCAGCTTTCCCATGTGGCGGCGGTGGCGGACAGCGCCTCCAAACTGCTGCTGCTCACCGATGACGGCAGGGTCTACGCCGCCAACTGGCAGCAGGAAGGGGAGGACGGGCCGGAACCGGACTGGGAAAACTGGACGGATGTGATCAGTCTGGACGCGGCCTCCTGCCGCTTCGCGGAGGACGGTGAGCTCCGGTCCGCCTGTGCCGCGGTCCGCAAGGACGGAACCGTACTGGCCGCGCCGGAGGAACTGTCCGGCCTGATCGGCAATTGGACAAACATGGCGAAAATCGTCATCGGGGAAAAGTGGGTGCTGGGCCTGAAACGGGACGGCACGGTGGTTTCCGCCGGGATTGACGGAAAAACCCCGCCGGATGTTTCCGACTGGTCCGATATTATGGATCTCGGAACGGGCAGGGATTACTGCGTGGGCGTCAGGAGCAGCGGAAGCCTTGTCTTCGCGGGTGACTACCGGTTCTGAACACAATCCAACCAGACAAGGGGACGGTTCTTTTGTCTGGTTTTTTGTTTGTTCGCCTTGACAACACCATGCTGGTTTTTTATCATTTGCTTGATGATTGGAAAGGAGAATACCGCCATGCCCAGACGTGCAAGACAGAAATCCTCATTAGGGTTATATCATGTGATGATGCGGGGTGCTGACAGGCGTATTCTGTTTGCTGATGATGAGGATAATCTCGGTTTTCTGCTGAGCCTGAAAAGAGCCAAGCAGGCGGGTGGTTTTAAGCTGTATGCTTACTGCCTGATGGGGAATCATGTTCATCTTCTGATGAAAGAGGAGAAAGAGCCGCTTGAAATTGTGATCAAACGGCTTGGAGTATCCTATGTTTATCATTATAATGAAAAATACGATTTGCTTGGACATCTGTTCCAGGACAGATACAGGAGTGAACCGATAGAGACAATAGCGTATTTTATGGATGTGCTGCGGTATATTTGTCAGAACCCTGTGAAAGCAGGATTAGTCAGGAATCCATTGGAATATCGCTGGTTGGGCTGCGCGGGAGTGAAAGATGAGTTTGGTCTGACGGATGATATCGGCGGTTATACGAAACTGAACGGCAAGGATTTGCTCAGTTTTGTAAAGGCGGATTGTGAAGAGGAGCATCTGGATGAGTCGTTCAGGAGAAGGATGACTGACCAGGAAGCAATCAAAAAGATGTGTTCTGCCTGCGGATGCCAGTTTGTGCAGGAAATCGGCGGCTGGCCGAAAGCCAGGCGGGATGAGGCTGTTGGGAAAGCGCTGAAAGCAGGATTGTCTATCCGGCAGATTTGCCGGTTAACCGGAATCAGCAAAGCCGTTGTCGAACGGGTAAATCACGGGTAAAACAAAATCCACCAGACAAGGGGACGGTTCTTTTGTCTGGTATTCTTGTCTGCTGTGTTTTTTTCTATCTCAAAACAAGACAAAAGAACCGTCCCCTTGTCTTGCTTTTTGATCTGCCTTGACAAAGGGGACCGGGTTTTCTATCATTTCGGTATCGAAGGAGGGATACCATGAAGACTGCAATTGTTTATTATTCCGAACATCACGGAAATACGAAAAAACTGCTGGACGCCATCGCGGCGGAGCATGACATCATCCTGATCAACGTGACAAAGCAGCCGAAGGTTGACCTGTCCGGCTTTGACCGGATCGGCCTGGCTTCCGGCATTTATTACGGCGGATTCGCGAAACAGATGCTGGCCTTTGCGCAGGAGTGCCTGCCGGAGGGGAAGGATGTTTTCCTGATCTCCACCCAGGGCGCGGCAAAGGGAGAATACCGGAAGACGATCCGTCAGGTGCTGGCGGAAAAACACTGCCGGGAGATCGGCGCCTACTGGTGCCGGGGTTTTGACACCTTCGGCCCCTTCAAACTGGTGGGCGGCGTTGCCAAGGATCATCCCACCGCGGAGGAAATCAAAGCGGCGGTTGACTTTTACGCGGGACTGCCGGAATAAACAATGAAAAAACCGGACAAAAGAACCGTCCCCTTGTCCGGATGGAGCGGAGAAGCATGAAGGTTGAAGTGAAGAAGATCGGCCCGGATGAGGAGGAAAACGCCGTCATCCGCGTGGCGGAGCTGACGGACAGCGTCCGGAGCGCGGTGGATCTGCTGGAGAACCAGTGCCGCACCATACCGGTGCAGACGGACGGCAAAACCATGATGTGCCGGACCGACCAGATCTACTATATTGAGTCTGTGGACAAGCGTTCCTTTGTTTATACCAAAGCCGGCTGCTATGAGACAAAGCACCGGCTGTATGAGCTGGAGGAACTGCTGGACAGCCGCTTCCTCCGCAGCGCCAAGGCCATGATCGTCAACATCCGGAAGATCCGCTCCGTCAAAAGCGAGCTGAACGGCCGGATGCGGGCGGAACTGCTGAACGGGGAACAGATTATCATTTCCCGGGCCTATGTGAAGGAACTGAAGGAAAAGCTGGGGGTGTGAGCATGAAGAAATGGCGGCTTATTTTCATCCAGACGCTGATGATCTCCACCGGAATCCTTTTCGGCGTAGGGGTGCAGGCCCTGGTCGGTCATCTGCAGACCGGCAGCGAGACGCTCAGCTGGCAGTGGTATATTCCCCTGTCCATCATCTTTACGGGTTTCCTCTGCTCCCTGGCGACGCTGCTGCTCCGGGAGGATGACGGAAAGGACATCACCCGCTCCCGGCTCCGGATCGCGCTGCATTTTCTCCTGCTGTTCGCAGTTGTGGCAGGCTGCGGATATCTCTTCGGCTGGTATGATTCAGCCGCGGGCTTTGCGGTGATCGGCGGCATGTATGTGCTGATTTACGGCTTTGTCTGGGCTGCCTCCATCTGGATGGGCAAGGCGGACGAGAAGAAAATCAATGAGGCAATAGACGGAATCAGGGACGAGGAATAAACCGGAACGGTTTATTCCTCGTCCCAATTCATAATTCATAATTCATAAT
>R26__coassemble_592_pt1 | contig 21747 bp, 26 predicted proteins | sample R26__metabat2_high_PE_047 | metagenome-assembled genome bin R26
TCTGTTTGCTTTACCATTCTTTCCGGCGGGCCGTTAATTAAATGTTTCAAACTTTAATCCTCCTGTTTCCTTTTATCGATAGATAGCCAGCAGCGTTTCCCGCACAATCTTGCAGGCTGCCGCTGTGGACGCGCCGCTGGCGTCCAGCATGGGAGCCAGTTCGTTCACATCCGCCCCCACGATATTGCACTTGCCCACTGTCAGGATCGCGTCCAGCAGTTCCGTAAAACTCACGCCTCCCGCCTCCGGCGTGCCCGTTCCGCAGAACAGCGCCGGATCCAGGCAATCCAGGTCCACCGTCAGGTAAACCGGTGTATGCTCCTCAGCCAGCCTCGCCGTCAGTTCCTTCAGTCCGTCAAAGTTGAACTTATGCATGTCCGTATGCGCTCTGGCGAAGGCGAATTCCGCCTTGTCCCCGCTGCGGATGCAGAACTGGTGAATCTTCCCGTCGCCCGTCAGCTCGTGGCAGCGCCGCATCACGCAGGCATGGCTCAGCTGTGCGCCCAGGTAATCGTCCCGCAGGTCCGCGTGGGCGTCAAAATGGATGATATGCAGGCCCGGATACCTTTCGGCCACCGCCCGGACAGCGCCCAGGGTCACCAGATGCTCGCCCCCGATCAGGAAGGGCATTTTGCCGTCAAACAGGATCTCCCCGGCTTTTTCCTCGATGTCCTTCAGGGCCGCTTCTGCGGAACCGAAACAGAGCTCCAGATCTCCGCAGTCAAACACTTTGATATCCGTCAGGTCCTTATCCTGGTAGGGGCTGTAGGTTTCCAGCCCGAAGCTTTCATGGCGGATGGCGGAAGAGCCGAACCGTGCGCCCGGCCGGAAGCTCGTCGTGGAATCAAACGGGGCGCCGAACAGGACGATCCGCGCGTAATCATAATCCCCGTCGCATCCGATAAAGGTCTCAATATTCCGGTTCATGCCTCCACCTCCTCAAGCATTTTCTCCAGATAAGCCGGCAGATAGAACGAGCCGATGTGCAGCTTGGTCGTATAGTACTTCGTACTCAGGTGCAGGCTCTTCCAGTGTTCCTCGTCAAAATCCTCAATCGGGTGATATTTTTTGCTCGCAAAGCCGAACAGCCAGTAGCCCGCCGCGTAGGTCGGGATATGCGCCTGGTATACCCGGCTGATCGGGAACGTGTTCACGATCCGCTTGTGGCTCCGCTGCATGGCCTCCGCGTCATGCTTGTAGAACGGGCTGCCCTGCTGGTTCACCATGATCCCGTCCTCATGCAGGGCGTTGTAGCAGATGCCGTAAAACTCCCGGGTGAAGTAGCCCTCGGAGGGGCCGAAGGGATCGTTGGAGTCCACAATGATCAGGTCATATTCATCCGTGCATCTGCGGATAAACCGCAGCGCGTTGTCAAAATAAATATGTACGCGGCTGTCATCCAGCTTGCAGGCATTCTCCGGCAGCCAGGTCCGGCAGGCTTCTATCACCTGTCCGTCCATTTCCACCAGGTCGATGCGTTCCACGGTATCGTAGCGGGTAAGCTCCTTCACCACGCCGCCGTCCCCGGCGCCGATCACCAGGATATCCTTTACGTTCTTGTGCACGGACATGGGAATGTGGGTGATCATCTCGTCGTAGATGAATTCATCCCGTTCCGTCAGCATCACGTTTCCGTCCAGGGCCAGCACCCTTCCAAACTCAGGGGTGTCGAAGATGTCAATCTGCTGGTATTCGCTCCGTCCGGAATACAGGTGCCTGTTTACACGCAGGCTGTGCTTAACATCCGGGGCATGGCATTCGCTGAACCAGAGTTCCATGAAAACTTCTCCTCCTCCCTGATGATGTTGATGTGTTCGATCATCGGGTCTTCCGGTCCCGTCACGGAACATCCCTTCGCCTTGGCATAGACGATATAGTCAAGGATTTCCTTGGTAATCCGCTCTCCGGGAGCCAGGATCGGGATTCCCGGAGGATAGCACATCACAAACTCACTGCAGATATAGCCCTCGCTTTCACTCAGCGGCACGCTCTTCTTGTCCGCGTAGAAAGCCTCCTGCGGGCTGTATACCACTTCGGGGGCAATGTATTCCTGGCTCAGCAGGCCGTAGGGATCCTTCATGTACCGCCGTTTGATCTCCGCCAGGGCACTCACCAGGCGTTCCAGCTCCTGCATCCGGTCGCCGATGGACAGATAGGCCAGGATATTGCCGATGTCCCCGAACTCAATCTGGATATCATATTCATCCCGCAGGATGTCATACACCTCAATGCCCGCCAGGCCGATATCACGGGTATGCACGCTCAGCTTGGTCGGATCGAAATCATAGATGGAGTCTCCGTTGATCAGTTCCCGGCCGTAAGCATAGTATCCGCCGACCGCGTTAATCTCTTCCCGGGCGTACTCCGCCATTTCCGACACTTTGCGGAACACGGTTTTTCCGCGCTGGGCCAGGTTCCGTCGGCTGATATCCAGGCTGGACATCAGCAGGTAGCTGCCGGAGGTGGTCTGGGTCAGGTTGATGATCTGGCGCACATGGCCGGCATTCACCCGTTCCCCGGTCAGCAACAGGCTGGACTGGGTCAGGCTTCCGCCGCTCTTGTGCATGGAAACCGCCGCCATATCCGCGCCGGCTTCCATGGCGGTCACCGGCATGCCGTCGCCGAAGTAGAAGTGGGTGCCGTGGGCCTCGTCCGCCAGGCACAGCATCCCGGCCTCGTGAGCCAGCTTCACAATCGTACGCAGGTCGCTGCACGCCCCGTAATAGGTGGGGTTGTTCACCAGCACCGCCACCGCGTCCGGGTTCTCCAGGATCGCCTTCCGTACCTGTTCCACGCTCATGCCCAGGGAGATCCCCAGCTTCCTGTCCACATCCGGGTTCACATATACCGGCACCGCGCCGCACAGCACCAGCGCGTTGATCACGCTCCGGTGCACATTGCGCGGCATGATGATCTTCTCGCCCCGCTTGCAGCAGGAAAGCACCATGCTCTGCACGGAGCTGGTGGTTCCGCCCACCATCAGGAACGCGTTGGCCGCGCCGAAGGCGTCCGCCGCCAGGATTTCCGCTTCCCGGATCACGGACACGGGATGGCACAGGTTGTCCAGCGGTTTCATGCTGTTCACGTCCACGCCCACGCACTTTTCCCCGAGGAACGCGGTCAGTTCGGGATTGCCTTTCCCGTGTTTGTGTCCCGGCACGTCAAAGGGCACCACCCGCATTTCGCGGAAGCGCTCCAGCGCCTCATAAATGGGTGCCCGGGACTGGTCGTACAAGTACTTGCCCATACTCCACCTCAAACAAAAAACGCAAGCTGTAATCACACAACTTGCGTTATTGTCCACATGCAGTCTGGTTCCTGTACCGTTCACGCGGCATGCAGGCATTCATGCCCGCCGCCTCCGCAGCGGTAAAGAGGGCTGGAACGGAATATCTGTGGTGCTCGGCATACAGAGTCTATATAGCAATACTTACTTTTACTACTCTTATTGACCATTTCACAAGTTTGCGCGAATTACGCATTTCGGTTATAAAGTAACCAACTTATAAAACTGAGCTTTTAACTCAATCAATAGGGGCGGAAACCGCCCATCGGCAGTGGACCCGGCTGTCCGTATGGCCTCGACTCCTCATCGGAGTGGTCCCGTAAATTGCTTAAGACGCTGATGACTGGATCACCTTGTCTTAATATTCCTTCTTTCCTGCCTCTCTCAGGAAAGCACTGGCACTATATTATCATTTTCTTTTTTCACGTCAAGGGGAAATACAAAAAAATACATCCGGATCGTTTTTTACCATTCCCGCCGGCCCGTCCTCCGGTAATCCAGCCGGACCAGCGCCTTCCCGTTCGGCAAAGCCTCCGCCTTCCGCAGAACCGGTTCGTAACCGGCCTGCTTCATTTCGGCCGTCAGCGCGCCTTCTTCCATCTGGTGATGGATCCGGTCCAGGCCGTCAAACGCGTGAAGATAGGGAGAATCGGAAACCCAGTTTTTTTCGTCCGTATTGATCTGAATGACGCAGGACACACAGTCCGGATCAACCTTCCGGATCACTTTCGTAAAAGCCGGATAGCCGATGTATTCAATCAGCAGATTGGCAATCACCAGCTCCGCCCGGGGCAGCCTGTCCGCCTCTTCCGTCAGGTCGGCCCGCAGGCACTGCACGACAGGCTGGCGGGCAAACCGTTCCCTCACCGCCTGCAGATACACTTCGTTGATATCCACGCAGTATACGGTCCGGTATTTCTCCGGCCGGGCATGTTCGATACCGTTGCCTCCGGCCACACCCAGTACCATGGCCGTTTGCACCGGATAAGCTTCAAACTGTTCCTTCATCATGGCGTTCATCGTCTGAAGCTGTCTCACGGAATCCAGGCTCATATGGTTTTCATAGTCGTCCAGGCTGATCTCTTCCCAGGGATTTTTCTCGTTCCTTTCCCCGGGTTTTCCGTTGCGGGCAAGATAATCCCTGATCAGGCGGATATCCCGGAAATCCTTTTCTCTGCCGATCTGTTTTTTCATTTCAATCAGGCCCTGCAGCGAAATCACCGGAATGCCGCAGATCTGTTCGGTTGTGTCATACAGCCAGTTTTCAAAGACTTCAATATCATCTCCGATTTTGAACCACCGGTTCCCGTCGGATGTGACCTTGTACAGGTATCCTTCCTGTTCCAGGCGTTCCGCCAGGGCTGTTGTACAGCCCAGGTCGATATCAGCGGTCTCCTCCCGGATTCCGTACAGGACCATTGCGCCGCCGGTAATCACCCAGTATTCCGCCGGATCATACGGGAACGCTTTCAGTTTTGCCGTCATTTCCGCTTTATTCATCAATACTGCTCCTCGTTGTACTTTTCCGCTTAAGCTTCCAGGAAAGTCATCTGCTGAAACCTGTCCGGAAGCGTACTCATATAATCGAAGCACTCATCCGGTCTGTACATCATCCCGTGTTCCCTGCAGAACGTCCGGAACAGGCGCATCAGCGGTTCCCGGTTCGGGCTGGGCACTTCGTAAGCGTTCCCGTATGTCCTGATATACTTTTCCTTCAGTCCCGGAAAATGCCTGTCCAGCGCAGCATAATAGTATTCCCTGTCTCCCTCGCGGAGCGTAAGCCCCATATCAAAGCAAATGATCCCTTTCACCTTCACCCGTGCGCAGGCTTCCAGGATCGCCCGGATGTTTTCTTCTGTGTCATTGATAAACGGCAGGATCGGCGTCATCCAGACAACCGTGGGAATTCCCCGCTTCCGCATTTCCTCCAGCACTTCCACGCGCCTCTGGGTATTGCACACGTTCGGTTCCAGGATTCCGCACAGTTTTTCGTCCCAGGTGGTCAGCGTCATCTGGACTACGCATTTTGCCTTCCGGTTGATATCCTCCAGCAGGTCCATATCCCGCAGAATCCGGTCGGACTTGGTCTGCACTGCCGCGCCGAAACCGTATTTGCAGATAATCTCCAGGCATTTCCGGGTCAGCCCCAGCTGTTCCTCACAGTGCATATAGGGATCCGACATGGATCCGGTTCCGATCATCGCCTTCTGCCGTTTTGATTTCAGGGCCTGCTCCAGCAGTTCCGGCGCGTTCTGCTTCACTTCAATGTCTTCAAACGCGTGGGTAAACTGATAGCATTTGCTCCGGCTGTCACAGTAAATGCAGCCATGGGAACATCCGCGGTAGAGGTTCATCCCGTAACGGCCTTTTCCGCCGGTCAGAATCCCTTTTACTTCCGTAAAATGCATATCAGTACCCTTTCTTTCCGCCGGAGCGGAATACTCATGCCTGCCCTTTACCGGGAGTATTCACCTGTCAGCACTTCTCTCTGATAGGCTTCCTTGTTGGGCAGATCAGGATAAAGCTCCGCCCGTTCGGCTGCTTTACGGTTATCGTAGGGAACGGACAGTGTCGTAATACGCAGCGGCGCGGGTTCTGTCCCGGCTTCACCTTCCAGCAGCAGCGCGTGTGCTCTCGCCAGGCTCAGGTTATTGCCGACGCTGCCCGTATTCAGGGCATATCCGCCTACCAGCGGCCGGATAAAAGGCCTGTGGCTGTCCGCGCAGATCAGGCCGGTTGCGTCAGGCCTGCCGTCATGAAAACGGAACCCTTCCCGAAGCTTTTCATCCGGATCAAAACTCAGGTACAGCGGATCCAGAAAACGGCCGTGAACAAGCCGGAAACGGAAACCGCTGATTTCCAGTTCATCTTCCAGCGGCAGCGAATCCAGCCATTCCCGGCGTTCCGGCCCAACCTGTCTGTTATAGAATTCGTTGTACTCCGGGTACATGCTCAGTCCCCGGTCCCAGTTCCCGGCGATCCAGTGCCGGCAGTGGTTCCTGACCCAGTCGCAGGTTTTATCGCTTTCAGGTCCCTTCCCCACGGCGTCTCCCAGAAACCAGATATCGTCCGGTTTGATTTGATCCAGTTCGCGTTCCATTGCCTCGGTGGCGGTCATATTCCCGTGAAGATCCGCTAAAAGCACAATTTTCATCAGCCTGTCTCCTCAATCTCCGCGTATTCCTGCGTTCTGTTTTTCTGCCGCATCCTTCTTTGCCCCGTCCGTCCGGTTGCGTTCATTCCAGCTCAAGCTGCAGGATATGGGCGTCAAACCAGGTCTCTTCTCCCACTTTTTTATACCGGGTTTTCCGGCCTTCCGTAAATCCGAATTTATGCAGCAGCGCCACGGACGCTTTGTTGTCGTCCGCCACTTCGCCCGAAACGGATTTCCCGCCTTCCGCCCTGATCCATTGGAGCAGCGCTCCGATCATCTCGGTTCCCAGGCCTTCCTTCCAGTGTTCTTTGGCAATGCTGTAGCCGATATCATAGTTGCCGTTTTCCGGATAGGCACAGCACGTTCCCACAGGCGCACCGCTTTCCTTCAGTTCTATGATCATATTGTACCCGTCCGGATCATCTGACAGGCCCTCTATCGCCTCCAGGTATTTCTCATCCACGTTTTCACTGGCCGCGGTAGTCATAAACTTCCCGTTCTCCCGGTCTCCCCAGATCGAAAGGATAAAGTCTGTATCCGTTTTCCGACAGGACCGGATCACCAGTCTCGGCGTCTCCAGGTTTTTCGCAAGTTCCATGTTGTTGTCTCTTCCTCCTTCGGATGCAGATAACTGTTCCCATTTTACCATGTGTCCTCCGGGATAGAAAGGCGAACATAAGGATAATCCCATAAAAAACCTGTCAATAAACGGTATAAAAAAACACCTGATTCATCTGGATCCGGTGTTTTGATCTCTCAGGCCTTCTCCCCGCCCGTACTGTCGCCGGACGGCGTCAGGAACTCGGACTGTACCCGCAGAATATCATTGAAGTAGTTGTTCCCGATCATGAACATGCCCATCGTAGTAATGACCACGATCCCTTCTTCCCCGTACCGCGCCAGCAGCCGTTCAAACAGCTCGTCCGGAATATGCTTCCGGTCCCGGACAATCGCCCGGGCATACTCCACCAGAAGTTCCTCATCCTCCGTCAGTTCCACCGCGTCCAGGTCTTCAATACCCAGGGCCGCCATGGTTTTCCTGTAGTAGGTGGAGCAGACCAGGCAGTCGTTCTCCAGGGAAATCGCGTATTCGAATAGGTTGGCCGCCCGGCTGCCGGTAAACTTTTTCATCTCCGCACTGACCGCGTAGCTCATATCTTCCAGGGCGTTGAACGCCACCGCATTGTGCAGCAGGGTTCTCTTTTCATTAGTCAGGCGGTATCCTTTGGCCAGATGGGCCTCCGCCGCCGCACGGGCCGTTTCCGAAGCGTTTTCCGGCTCAACCAGGGAAATGATCGGTTTCATTCTGTCATTCTGTCCTTGTTTCTGTTCTCTCTGGATTTCTTTATCTGGAAGCAATCGCTTCAATCTCCACCAGGCCGCCCTTGGGAAGCGCGGATACCTCAACGCAGGAGCGGGCGGGTTTATGCTCGCCGAAATAGGCTTCATAGATCCGGTTTACGGTGCCGAAATCGTTCATGTTCCGGATAAAGACTGTTGTTTTCACCACGTCCGTCCGGGCGTACCCGGCAGCTGTCAGGATCGCGTCTATATTTTTCAGGCTCTGCTCTGTCTGTTCCTCCAGGTTCTCCGGCAGGACGCCGGTTTCCGGATCCAGTCCCAGCTGGCCTGAAGTCAGCAGCAGTGCTCCCGCGCGGACTGCCTGGGAATAGGGGCCGACCGCCGCCGGTGCCAGGGGAGTCTGTACAATACTGTTCGCCATGGTTATCCTCTCCTTCCGCATTCTGTATGCCGTTCATTATAGAAACATTTGCCTATCAAGTCAATAGGTTTTATCGGTTTTCTCTTGTTTCCCCCTTGCGCAGAAAAAGGAACAGATCCCTGAAGAACCTGTTCCCGCTCCGGTCTGTTCGCTGTTTTCGGCTTATGGAAACGTCCGCGGTTCCGCCCTTTGTCCGGCTCTTATCGGTTGCAGAGGAAGGCGGTGAATCCGAGATCATATACCTTGATCTTCTGTCCGAAGAAATCCGTTTCCTTTCCTTCAGCCTCTCCGTTCACGATCTGCTCCGCCCCGTCCCGCAGTCTCCGGATACAGTCCGGATGAAGCGGGATATCCGAGTGGGAAGGCCAGATTTCATCGAACTCCGGAATCCGTTCCTCCAGCTTTTCCAGGCTGCTGATATAATCCTGCATATTCCGGCGCTCGCCGAACATATAAATATGTCCGTGCTCCTGGATGGGATCTCCGCTGATCAGCACCCGCCGGCTGACATCCAGGACTGCAATGCTCCCGGGCGTATGTCCGGGCAGATGAATGATCTTCAGTACCCTGTTCCCAAGGTCAATCTCATCCCCGTCCCTCACCGGCATGACCCGGCCGTCCTGTCCGGATGCCCTGTAATGTGCCTCGTCATCCGGGTGCATGTAAAAGGTTTCAAACTCTCCGTTACTGCCGGTATGATCCCTGTCTGCATGGGTATTCAGCAGCAGGACAGGCAGTCCGGTCAGCGCTTCGGCGATCTTCCTCGCATGGCGTACCGTCATCCCGGTATCGATCAGCAGCGCTTTTTCCGTCCCCTTCAGCAGGAAGAAACGTACCATGCCATTCTCAATCCGCCAGGTATCCTCGCTGACTGGAGTCACCTGCGCGCCGTACTTTTTCCCGCATCCGCTGCAAATTCCTGTATGGACAGAGACAATATGGCCGCATTCCCCGCATGCCCACTCTTCCCGTTCTTTTTCCAGGAATTTCTCCATTCCGTTTTCCCGGATCTCCCGCAGGTTTTTCCCGGGGGATTCATAAAGGGGATACTTTGACGTGTAGCGGTTCTCTTTCTCTTCCACGTCCGCGCACGGATAGTCCGGGCATTCATCGCAGTATGTGTATCCGTTTTCCTGCCGTTTCCGGCACAGGATAATCCCGCATCTTTTCGAACAGAATTCCGGCTTGTTTTCGTCCGGACCGAGGCATCCCGGGCACGGATCTTTCTCCGCCAGCGCCCGCGAACAGATGCTGCAGTCCAGCCCGCAGGGGGCGATCATTTCAGCGCGAACAGCGTTCTTCTCCATTGGTTCCTCCTTCGGGGGACTTTACATGCACTCCGCATGCTGTCCTGGTCTGTTTTGTTGTTTCAGCGTCTTCGGGATGAAACACCCGGCCGCCGTCACGGCAGCCGGGTATTGTCACATCTGCTCCTGCTGTTCCATCAGCAGATCATAAAAATCCTCAACAGAAATCAGAACTGTTTCTTTCGGACAGTCCTGATCGGAACAACTGCTTTCCTCTTCCAACAAAGGATCATATTCTTTATCCATATGTTCCTCCGTTTTCTCCCTGTAGTATTATTTCGGCACAAAACGGAGGATTCCTGTCAGCATTTCCCGTTAAACCTTTATCTCTCAGTCGTCTATGACTTCCGCGTCCTCAGGAATATCTCTGATCAGCATGGCCGCCGTATTCGACAGTTTCAGATTGCTGATTAACGGAAAGTCAGCCCTTCCGGTAAAACTGCTCTTTTCACAGTGAACGTCCAGCTTCGTATCCACAATGCCCAGATTTCCGGGCAGATTATTCGCAAAAATGATACTTCCTGCACTGACGCCGATCACAAACCCGTTTTCCCGGATATAGGACAGAAGCGTTTCCCGGAAACCGGAATCATTGATCCTCTCCAGCAGGTAGGCAGTTCTCCCGCCGCAGAAATAGATCACATCTATAGTCTTCATCTCTTCTTCCGATATATCGGCATGAAGATCAAACACCCGGATGTTTTCTTTGGGAATGCCGCATTTCAGCAGATCCTCCATGCATTTCGGAAGCACGTCGATGGCGTCCGCGTCGATGGCCGCCGTCGGGATAAAAAGCGCCCGGGTGTCACGGGGATCTTTCCCCAGCATTTTCAGAAAGTGATCCCTGATCTTTTCGGTTTCCAGTCCGCAGGATGTCAGCATCAGCCGCATAGTCTTCTCCTCCTCTTCATGCTCTCTGTTCTGCCTGCATACTATCAGACCGTTCAGCAGAAGGAAAGGGGAACAAAAACATTTTACATTTCCGTCTGTACCATGCTGCTGCAGTGCTGCCTTCCTGCATCACTTCCACGCCGGAAAAAGCTCTGTTACTTATTTCCCGGGATTCTCAGCCAGCCCGTATTCCAGTCGTAAAGCGTGATCTCCCTGCGTTTGCGCTCCTGGTATCGGATGTCCCGGGCAATATGTGGAATTCTTTTCTCCTCAGCCCGTTTTTCCAGGAGTCCCAGGGCGTCTGAACGGGCCTGGCCGTCCTCTATCTTTTCAAAGGCAGCATAATAATCCGGACTCCAGTACTGGTCGGAAGCAAGGGCGGAGATCTGTACGCTCCACCCGGAACTCTCCCTGATTTGCCCGGCGTCCTGCCGTATTTCTGCGTTAAGGCGTGCCACCTGGTTTTCCGCCACAACGCGGTCAATATTCATAATGTTCATACCGATCCAGGTAGTCAGAATGACAGCTGCCAGTGCAGGACAGACTCTGACATGCGGAAGCAAGGCTTTCACCGCTGCGGCAATGAGCGCCAGCAGGATCATTCCGATTCCCCACAATGTGACAATGCGCAGGGTGGTCAGTCCGTAAACGTCAATGTAGAGATGCATCCGGAAAAAGGCGGAAACATCAATCACCGTTGTCAGTACCGCGACCAGGACGCTGAGAATCCTGACAGGTTTATCCTCTTTGCACAGAACCAGCGCCGGCATAATCAGGCACAGGGTCAGCAGCGCAACCATCACCAGCTGGAAAAAGCCGCTGCGGGCATAGGCCGCATAACAGCCGCTCATTTTTACACTTTCTGCCCCGGCAAACAGATACCGGATCTGTACATAGGCAAACAGACCGTATACCACCGCCAGAGCAGCCAGCACCATACGGATGACCGTCGGATTTTTCTTGCCGGGATTCACGGAGCTGATCTTTACCGGCTCCCGGAGCATCCCGGCCCGATGGGAGAAAATCAGCATACCCAGCAGGAAGGTTAAAAGCAGCCGGGCCACAAATATGCCGTCAATGTGCTGAACCTGCTCAGCCATACTTTCCAGCATACCGGAGAAAATCTCATCCGCGCTGGAGAGCATATTCACTGCCAGGACAGCGACAATACCGGCAGCAAAGATTCCAAAGATCACCTGCCCGGTTTTGGCCTGTCTTTCCTCCCCGTTCTTCTTTCGCCGGATCATGCAGCGAACGGGAACATCCCAGCTGTTCGCCAGGCTTGCGAAATACCGCCGGAAGCCTTCCCACAGTCCCTGGCCGGAAAGAGGAGAAAAGCCGTTATGTCCGGTCAGGGTATAAAGAGCCTGACCCGAGGACAGCAGGAGGACCGGAAGATTCAGTGCTTTCATGACAGTGTTGGCATAGATCCCGTAAACCGCGCTGAGCAGCAGGGACAGTATCAGCAGAAAAGCGCCGTCTCGGGTAATCTTCAGGGTTTTCCGGATCCGGGCAAAGAGAAGCACCGCGGCTGTCAGCGTCCAGTGTGTGACTGTCAGACCGATTCCCGGTCCGTGATAAGGGTCAACCACTTCCAGAATGGATGTGTGGCCGAATCCGTACCAGGCGGCGGCGATGAAAGAAAGCGTCAGCAGGGTAAAGATTTCCCAGGTAACAGGCTTCGGATCCGAAACGGCCGTCTCCGGTTTCACAGTTACCGGGACGTTTTCTTTTCCCGCAGCGTCAGTTCCCGGGACGGTGTGTTCATTGATTTCGGTCATGAATGATTCTCCTTTCGGCATCAGCAAACACAGGGATCGGTTCGGCGATCCGTTTCAGGGTACAGGAAACACAGGGGCGGATTTGTTTTCGATTGTTCAGAGGTTAACCGGTTTTGCTGTTTTGTTCAGGATCAGGTGTCCGGTTTCCGGTATTCGAGCAGATCTCCCGGCTGACAGTCCAGGGCTTCGCAGAGGCTGGCCAGGGTGGAAACCTTGACCGCTTTTGCTTTTCCGGTTTTCAGGATAGACATGTTTGCCAGGGTAATGCCTACACGGTCCGCAAGTTCGGTCACACTCATCTTGCGTTTGGCCAGCATGACGTCAATGTTGAAGATGATTTCGCCTTCCATGCTATGCCCTCCTTACACCGTGAAGTCACTCTGTTCCTGCAGATCTGCCGCCTTGCGGACGAGATGGGAAAGGCAAGCGGCCGCAACTGAAACCGCAATGCCGATTGCGCAGATCAGCAGGGCTATCAGGATAATAGCGGGATGATTCATGCCCAGGAAGAAAAGCACTGCGTTCCCCAGGAAGAAAAACAGAATATCCCCGGCGATCAGCCAGGCAATATGCTGCAGAAGCCCGGCGTTCTCCGTGGAAAAAGAATGATCGTTCCCGATGTTGACCGCGATCTTCCATCCCAGGACCAGCACAGCGTAGCAGGGAACGGCAGTCAGCCAGAGGAAAATCATCCACGGCCAGTGCCAGGCGGAGAATTCCGGATAACTGTCTTTCAGGTATGAGCCGATATTGGGTAAAATGCCCAGATAAACAATCAGTCCGCAGATACCGACGCCGATCATAATGGCCTTCAGCCAGAGGGACAGCTTTTTCTGGTTCATATACGTTTCCTCCCGGTTCAATTTCAGGCATATCATACACCACGTTTATGTGTAAGTCAACAATTTTTTATCGTTTTGCGATAAATATTATTCGTAATTACATATACAAGCCCCGGCAGGGCAGGAAAACAGTCCGCCCCGCCAAAAAAGAAAAAGCCGCCGGGCTTTTATTCCCGGCGGTCCTGTTTCTTCCGCAGTCATGCCATAAAGCAATGATCCTCCCGTTTCAGGATCACAGGAAATCCCCGATGTTTCCGAGCAGTTTCCCAAGGCTGTGATACTTGCCGGAATAAATCACGGGATCAAGAACGGTTAAATCCACATCAAATATATTCCTGCATTCCAGCCGCTCATCCATCTGGATATTCCGGATCGCGCAGAAGAACGTTGTGGAGTCTCCCGTTTCCACGGTTTGTAACACTTCGCATTCATAGACCCACCGGCTCTGATCCAGCACCGGAACATCCACTGCCGCCCCGCGGCTGACAGCATAGTCCATTCCATCCTTCCGGCCGTTTTCCGCGTGCCGGGTACCAAAGTAATCCATCAGCGGCAGCATATCCGTACTCACAAGATTGGCGCTGAAAATCTTTGTGCGAAGAACATTCTGCTTTGTCCTTTTCGTCCCGGACATACTGATCACCAGCAGATATCCGTCCCCCTCCCCGTGAGTGACGCTGACCCATGTGATCGGCGCGAAATTGGCTGTGCCGTCTTCATTGTTGGTTCCGATGATAAAAGAGGGCTGTACACACATCGAATAGATCGGATCGACTGATCTTCTCTTGGGCGTCTCCATTCCGCTGGTCCTCCTTGGTTATATCACAACAGATTTTAAGGGATGTGTTCCGTAAAGGCCGTCTCCGCGGCTATTCTATCATACATCAGGCAGCCTTGCTTAAAAAAACGCAATAAGAAAATCGCTGGAAACTGAAAACCCGGAAACGCACAATCAGCGTTTCCGGGCACCGGCTCCGGGGAAGGGCACAGCTGTTTTTCAGCCGGGCAGGGATGTGATAAATGCCGCGATTTTCTTTGCGGTTTCTTCAACCGCTTCGTTTCCGTTGTCAAGAAAGAGTGAAAACTTCCCTTTATTTTTCCGGAACCACCGGTTGTATTCCAGGTGCGGCCGGATGATCTCATCCGATGTGAATCCCCGTTCCACGGGTCTGGCTTTCAGCCGCTGTTCAATAATTTCGTCCGAAGGACACAGGGCAACAAAATAAGTCGCCTCAATTTCTTCCGGGGCTGCTACCTTCGCGAAGTAATCCTGCGGATTCAGGCAGGACACGAACACAAGGTTCTTTCCGCCCGCCATCCTGACCGCCCCTTTAAGGGTATCCTCCCCGTACTTTTCCTCCCGCTCGGTTCCGGCGTAATCCCACCAGTTCAGGCCGACTTCATCCGAATCGACGCAGGCGTACTTTTCCGGATCCAGGATCTCTCCCAGGCTGTCCCGCATAGTGGATTTACCGGCTCCGCAGGTCCCGGTGATCACAAACAGTCTCATCTTTTTCCTCTCTCGTCTTACCGGCGGATAACCTTGCATTCCTTCACATATTCGCCGTATTTTTCCATGAAATCATCCCGTTCCGCTTCCTCCGTGATCCAGATAATCACCCAGGCCTTTTCGATTCCGAGATTCTCATACACCTTGTGGCGGTGGTTGCCGTCATTCAGTTCAAAGGCTCCGTCTGCATAATGTACGATCAGCGGCGGCATATCGTCGTCTGCTTTTACGCTTTTTTCAAGTTCAGCGATACGGTATTCCCACCAGTCCTTGTCGACCCTGTATTTCATCTCCGGTTCCGGCCCTGTACATCTGGTGAACAGGCGGATCGGAAACTGTGCCGGGCTGAAATAATACCGGTCAAACAGTTTCAGGCCGTCGGAAAAAGGAATGTTGCGGCCCTCCTCATTCAGATACAGGTGAATCCATGCGTCCAGTTTTCCCGCCTCGGCATAGGCTTTGGCGGAAGATAATGTTGCGCTGTATTTCAGCATTGCGGTCTCCCTCCTGTTGTATACGATTCGTTTGATGGAATCATAGGAGAGCGCGTACTTTTCCATCAGTTCCTCAATGGACTGACCCTTCGCGAAAGCGGATCGGATTTCTTCATTCCGTTCCCGGATATAGCGCTGATATCCGGATGTTTCACCCCAGCCTTTTCGCTCTTCCCTTGCCGGTATGTAGATCGTTTCTCCTGACACATACCGCTGGATCTGTTTCAGGAGACCTTCCGGAAAAATCTCCTGCGCGTTTCGGTAACCCATGGCTCCGCGCCTCCTTTCACGCAGGATTGTAGTGTATATACAGCTGCAATGATATACCGCGTTCACCTGTAATTGTTTTTGACACAAAAGTGAATCCGTTCCGGGGAAAAAGCCCCAGGTTTGATAAACGTTTATACTGAACAGAAACGCTGACCCTGTTCATGGTACAATCTGCTGCAACCGGTTGTCCTCCCCGTATACGCCGCAAACCATCTTGCCGTCCACCGGCATGGTGATCTCCTTCCAGCCTGTTTTTCCGTTAGTGACATACCTCACCTCGATCTCCCGGTTTTCATGGATGTTCAGGATCAACCCCAGCCAGGGATCCGGATTCCCGTCACTGTCCGTATCCACTTCTCCCCCGATATGCATCCAGTAAGGCCCCTTCTCCGCCTCAACGTCCGCTTCAAAGAATCCGCCCGGGACTTCGGAAACAATCCTGAACCGGTCTTCCGGCACTTCGTCCATCGTATAGGCGTGCCAGTAATAATTGATGCGGCTGTTATCACCCATCAGATATGTTTCTCCCGGGATGTTCACCCGCGCGCCCCATCCGGTCAGGCTTTCCACCGTCCAGACGGTTTTCCCGTCCTTTACCTCGCAGGAGAACTCCGGGAAAGCGTCCGGATACTCTGCCGGCCACACCTCCGGCAGGGCATTCTCCGGAAGCGGATCCAGCACAGGAAGCGCGGGATCTTCTTCCTTAAAGGCCCACTTTTCCCCTGTCTGTATCCTCACCTTGCGCGGGATGGCTTCCCCTGCCATACGAATCCGCATGGCGTCCGGTTCCACTTCTCCCGTCACGGTAATATTGTCAAACCGTTCCCCGGTCAGGCAGTCCGTAACACGCACCAGCTCATAGCTGCCGAGGAGGCCGTACCCTTCAGGAGGCCTGCGATTTTCCGTGGCGGATATAAACTCCCCGGATTCATTGTAACAGACCGATATAACCCCCGGCTCGTCATCCTTTTCAATCATGACTCTCCCGTCAGGTTCGCAGGTTGCTTCCGTTCCGTCCGCTTTATACCGGAATATGACAGTTACTTCCCCTTCTGTCGGATCATCGCTGTAATACTTGTTGCCGACCCTGAAACTCATCACCGTCGGGCAGTCTTCTGTTTCCGCCACCGGGAAGCCTATTTGTTCATTCGATTCCCGTTTATCCACCCTGATAACCATTTTATCGTCATAATATGTTTCAGTTGAAGCGGAATACAGTCCTCCCGCACGGTACCATTCCAAGTCGGTCATCATCTCCTGGTCAATTCCCCAGGCCTTCAGCCCGGTCACGATAATCGTGCCGTCCTCCTCAATCTTTGCCGAAGGCAGGGACGGTATTCCATCGGCCAGGAGATCAAAATGCTCCGGGATCGCATCAAATCCGGGAAATTCATTCACCCGTATTTCCGCCTGTGCCGCACTGCACAGGAACACTGCCGCCGCCAGCAATATTGTCACAAGAAAAAACTTTCCTTTCATGTTGCACTTTCCCTCCAGCAAATGATTTCTGATGCTAAAAGATCATTCATGTGCCAATGTACTGTTTCCGGATATAAAATGACAGCAGACAGCAGCCGGCACCAGCTTGGGCCGCGGCCTGTTCACATTCTTTCCTTTCTCCGGAATCAGCCGACCAGTTCCAGGGTATGCGATACGAAGTAGATGAAGCCATGCTCCCTGCAGTACCGGTCGATCTCCCTGACCAGCTCCTCGTCGAGGGTGTATTCCAGCAGGAAGATACGTGCGCCCATCTCACCGTAGCGGGTAATGTAGGACACGAAGTATTCATGGTCCTCTTCTTCCTGCCTGCCGAATGCGTTCTCGTCCCAAAGGATCGAGGAGAATACGGATTCCTGATTAATGCCGGTAATGACCTGGTCCCACATGCCGCCCTGCTCGCACCAGGCGTCCATGAAGCAGTCGCCGCTGTTGATGATGACTTCCTTCCCGGTCGCGACCAGTTCCTGCATGATGACGCCCAGACCGTCCAAACTCTTCTGCTCCGGATATTCATAATACACATCGCAGTTATCGACGAAGAAACCGTCCACCTGTTTCTCCAGCAGTCCGGGCACAAGTTCCTGCAGGATCAGGTCCTGCCACTTCCGGCTGGAAACATCCACCCAGACTTCCTCTTCCCAGTGTTCATATTCACCCAGGGAGAGGTCCTTGTATTCTTCATAATAATCCCGGAAATCCTCCAGGGATCCGATATTGAGATATGTATAAACCTGATGCCCTTCGTTCCGGAAACGCTCGATCTCCTCCCCGGAGAAATACTGGGCGTCAATGACCACGATCTCATAGTCCCCGAACTGGGCCAGGTTGTCAGTGATCCCAAGAAATACGCCATAGGGATATGCGAATGCGGAAGCTTCTCCCATCCCTGCGCAAGGAATGAATAATGCGATCATCGTGATCAGGCAGCATAAGGTACAGATTCTCTTAATGGAAGTGTTTTTCATAGCCTTTCCTCCTTCGGGAAAATGTCCGGCAGCCAGCCTCTGGCGCCCTGCACAGGAACACTGCTGCCAGCAATAATGTCCGAGGAAAAAGCATTCCTTTCATGATGCACTTTTTCTTCAGCAAATGATCCCTGGCATAAAAGAACCCATTCATCTGTTCATGTAGTTTTCCAAGTAAAACGATTATACAATATCCAATCATTCCCATCAACACTGCTGTCAGGCGCAGGCCGCCGGACGGGCATTCATCAATCGCAGCCGGAACCTGCAGCGTCCCGGACAGCAAAAAACCGGGAGCATTGATTTTCAATGTCCCGGGAAAAGTTAAAGTGGCTGCGTTTTCTGCACCGCCCTTAACGTTTTTTGGCATAGTAAACAAAGTCGGTATCCCGTTCCACTTCCGAGTATCCCAGTCCGGTGTAGAAGGTGTTTGTCCGGGTATTCCAGACGGGAGTGTCAAGCGTAAAAGCCTTTACATCCGAGAACATAGCCTCGATTTCCCGCATCATCAGGATGCCGTACCCCTTCCGAAAGTGCTGCGGATCGATGAACACTCTCCCGATATTCAGTGTGTCTCCCTTCCGGAAAAGGATTGCACCGCCCATGATCAGGCCATTCTCCGTCAGTTTGAACAAATAGCCCGATCTTGCCATTTTCATATGGTATTTCAGCGACATATACCCGGGTGGACCGCCCGCGGAAGGAGCTCCAACCTGCACGTCGCTGTCAAAAGCACGCTTTGATATGGCATTGAGGACCAAAGCGTCAGCAGTACCGGCTTTCATGAACTGTAAGCTCATCGTTTTATCTTTTTTTCCGGCTTTCCGTCACTTGCAGGCCATATAGATATCCATGCTTTCTCCATCCGTTTCAAAGCATGGAATCACTTCATTTTCCACAAAGGCCAGCCCGTTCGTCCGCATATAATCCCCCAGGGTGTGATAGGCTCCGGAAATTGTGGAAAATGGATTGTCGAAGGGCCGGTCAATATGGATCGCGGCATATTTATGCGCAGCCTGTTCTTTGATTTCATACCCTTCAGGCGTAACACCCTCCGGCAGGATCAGCGCCGCTGTATATCCGTGCATATTGAAAACATTCACCTGTTCCTGTGACACCTTCGGGAAATCCCATCCGATCACCTTCGGATTCGCAATTCCGTTTTCTTCCGCGCATTTGCACATCCTGCCGATGGCGTCCGCTTCCGGCTCCCGGCTGATCACTGTGTACTCCACATAACGGAACCCTTTGACTTCCTCCGTACGGAGATCTGAATAGGCGTCACTGCGCTTATCTATTTCTTCCCTGAAAAGATTATCCAGGGTGCAGTTAAAGATTTTGCAGATTTCAAGCGCTTTGTCCATTTCCGGATTCGCTGCGTCCATTTCCCACTTTGAGATGGTCTGGCGGCTTACATTCAGCTTCTCCGCCAGCGTTTCCTGTGTCATGCCTGCGCTGAGCTGACGCAGGTACTGAAGATTTTTGCCGAAACTCATGTTGTTTCTCCTTTTCACTTTATTGATCTTCCTGACAGTTCCTTGCTCCGTGTCGCAAGGACAGATTAACATGGAGCAGAAATCTTTCCAACCAACTCACAGGTGCTGTTTCATCAAATCGCGCAACTACAGGTTGCGGCATATCCGCAAGCCATGACTCAGAGCAGGACGTCTTCTTCTGTAAACTGCCCGATCTCTCCCTTGTCAATCCGATGAATGACGCCGATAATGTCCGCTTTGCCATCTCTGATAAAGATGGCGCTCTCATCCTCCATGGCACAGACCGGCCTTTCCATGGAAACCGCCTTCATGAGCTGAAGCCGTTCCGTATCGTCATAATATGACATTTCTGTCATAGAAAATTTAATTGTGTCATATTGTGGCAAAGCCGCACAAAAAGACCCCGGAAGCCTTTATCTTCCGAGGTCTTTCATGCCGAAGTGGCGGGATTTTCCCGTTTTTTCCGGTTTTTGCCGCCTGTTTCCCGCTATTTCCGCGTATTTCCAGACGGTTTTAAACTGGACATTTGGCATTTTTGCAGGTTTATCCGTTTACTGCAACCCGCAGGGTTGCAGCATGGTTACTAATATCGATCTCTGCGTTCTTCCAATTCCAGAAGAGCCTCCAGATACTTTTCCTGCAGATCTGCCTTGCTCAGGCTCTTTACATATTTTTTGAGTTCTTCAACATGCGTTTTCTGAGCTTCCTCTTCTTCCTTTTCCCATTCGTCAACCTGTTTCAGAAAATCAGTTGCTGCCTGCGGCCTGATTGTAAAGTACATAGCGATCATGTGCTTACAAACTACTCTGCGCCCTTGCGCAAACGGACAACTGCAAGTCGATCTGCGTGGATGCTCTATGTCCAGATGCACCTGATAAACTGATTGACCCTTTACCGTTCCATCGTATTGTTCATAACCTGTTTCTTCCCAGCCGAGGACTTTCTTTTCTTCGTAATAGTCCATCCCGCGCCAAACAGATTCAGCGCTCGCTACTTCAATCAGTCCCATAAGCCTCCTCCGGTCGGATCAGATTTCATTTTGAACACTCCACCCATTCACCTGTTTATCCTGGAAATAATCCGTATAACCAGTCTGCAGCATCCACAATGCGAATTCCTTCGTCCTGGTACTCTCAGCAGTAAAAGCTGATTTCACCAAAGACTTCTTTCCACTTGCTGATGATCATTTCATGCCTGGCGCTGATGATCTGCATTATATATCTCAATTGCCGATCCGGAATCTGAGAGTTATTGTTTTGTAAAATACAGCCGCCGGCCTTTGTTAGCCAGATCTTCGTCCCGTTTTTAACCGGTTTTCCTTCTGCAATATGAACATGAACCGGTTCCAACGGATCATTCTCATTTACCCAGAAATAAACCAGATATCCGCCGATCTTAAAAACCTGAGGCACGGTCAAACCCTCCATCTCTGGCCAGCTCAATGATAACATGGGATACACTTTCGATTAATTCCTGGTATTGATTGATTTCCTCTTTGCTGAATCCTTCAATCTTTTCCCATGTATAGTCGGGCAGCCAGCAGACAGCTGAATGAAATCCGCCCGTTACGGGCTGTTCAATAACCACCTTCACTTTTTCCTTGCCATCAACCGTCAACGGTTCAGAATGAACAATCTCAGTTTCATCTTCCAGCGTCATAAACGGATACAGCATTCTTTTTCTCCTCCGATGTCCCGTAAAAGCATTCTGCGCAAACTAATTTCATCTAAATTATATCAGATAGCAAACCTTGTGTCGACAATCATACTCTAAATCAGATCTATATACTTTCTGGCCGCCATGATTCCGGTTCAATGCAAACTGTGATCATAAAAAGATACAAAGTGGACATTTCAAAACCGGAAATCCACGGCAAAAAGCGGAAATATCCGGAAGTGGATTTTTTGAGACGGAAATCGGTGCCTTGCCGGCACCCTTCAACCCGTGAAGTTGCAGATCGGAAAAAAGCAGAAAACCCGCACGAAAAGCAAAACCCCGGGAGCATTGATTTACAATGTCCCGGGGAATCGAAGTGGCGGGATTCGATACCGTTCGCTCAATCGTCGCTCAGAGCCCTTGGAGCGGGCGAAGTGGCGGGATTTTCGCGCTTCGCTTGCCCGCAAACTCAATAGGTCAGACTCCCCACTGGGGAGCTCAGACCTTTGAGTTTGAGAAAGCCGCCGACGAGATTTCCGCCACTGGCGGTCCTCGGCTGCTTTCCCCACGGCCTTACAGGCCGCGTGTCCGAATTCCGGCCATCGACAAATAAAACCCGGGATACCCACAAGGGGCATCCCGGGTTTTATGTCGAAGTGGCGGGATTCGATACCGTTCGCTCAATCGTCGCTCAGAGCCCTTGGAGTGGGCTCTGCTCTCCCTTTCGCGCTAACAAACTCGGGGCGTTTCCGGCTTCGCCGGACAGCCCACTGGGCTGACACTTCCCTCCTTTGCCGCGGCGGCCGCGGGCTATCGAGTAAGCGTCAAAGCTAAGACGCCTTACAATATCAATCTTTTCTGGTAACCCTGCA
>R26__coassemble_598_pt1 | contig 21590 bp, 20 predicted proteins | sample R26__metabat2_high_PE_047 | metagenome-assembled genome bin R26
AGGATGAGAACTTCTTCAGCAGTTTCTCCCTGCCATATACTTCGGTAGCTTTCTCTTTGACGTCATCCAACAGATCCGGCAGTCGGATATACCGCGTCCTGTAGTGTTGGCGGCAGGCCTCCTTTCCGAGAGCGCATCCCAGATAGGTTTTCCCGGAACTGGTATATCCCTGCAGGATGATGTTTTTGTTTTCCCTGATATATATGCAGGTGGCCAGTTCATTTATGATATCCCGGTTGATCCGCCGCTTCGGTGAATAGTAGATGTCATGCATGTCAGCGTTGGCAAAGCGTAGATGTGCCGATTTGATCAGTCTCTGAACCTTGTCGTCGTACTTCTCCTGGAAAACGAAGTCAACAATTCGCTGGAAGCGCTGGTCAAAGGGCAGCGCAACGGTATGCACATCGCTGTCCTGTTGTTCAATGATGTCAATGATGGAAGCCAGATTCAACAGCCTCAGCTTACGCTTGGTTTCCTCATTTAACATGTCCGTCACCTCCCTTCACGGCAGTAGCGGAAGTGTAACGGAGATACCCCATGGAGGAATCGTCAATGTCGGGAAGCGCTTTCTGCTCGAGGTAATACGTGTCTTGATTCGCAGAAAGGATTGCATTAATATGATGGTAACGGGGCGACCTGATACCCCTTGTTAATGCCAGCTCGCAAGCAGTTTCCAGGCGGCCATCTGAATACTTCTTGCTGAGATTCAGGACAGACAGGGATGGATTGTAGCCCTGTTCTTTTATGGGCACGTTCGAAAAAATACAGTTGATTACTTTGAGCGTATTTGGGCCAATCCGTGCCGCCCAGTTTCTGATTCTCTCGTCATCCCATGGTTTGATTTTCCTGAATTCCGGCGGCATATCCTCCTCGTGAGTGGAATAACGATTATTCACGTATTCCGGGAAGAGGTTATGCGTCGTTAGACGTTCGCCCTTGTAGTAAATCTCCAGTGTGGATTCAGTGATTCGCAGGTCAACCGTCTTTTTTTCTGCATACTGATACGGGCAGGAATACCGGTTTTTTTCATATACCACATGGTAATCCAGGTTGATTGCTCTGCCGTATACCCATTTGGCTATTTGATACGGAAGAGACGGAAGTGGATGCAGATCCCGTTTTTCTTCCTCGAATACTTCCGCCCGGCTGCCTTCCCGTTTCAGGAACGGGGCATGGTTGAAGTCGTAGAGCTTTTCCGATATGGCACGATTCAGTTCGGGCAGAGAGTAGAACGTTCTGTTACGAAGCCTTGCGATGATTGCCGTTGCAATCTTACCCACAGTGCCTTCCACAGAAGCTTTCTGCTTGGGCTTCCTGACGCCTGTCGGCATGATGGCGGTCATATAATGGAGACCCAGTGCCTCGTAGTCCTGCGTCAGGACGATGTCTCCTTCCTTTGGATGCTTAACCACGCCGGTTTTGAGATTGTCACAAACCGTCCGGGTCGGAACGCCTCCGAAGTATTCATACATATGGACATGGCAACGAAGGAATGAATCCATTTTCATGTCCGGACATGCTTCCACGTAAGAATACTGGCTGTAAGGAAGTGTAGCCACAAACAGATTAACCGGAACGATCTCTCCGGTATCCCTAATGATGTAGGACATGGTTTTTCCTGACCAATCCACTTCCACCTTTTCGCCTGATTTGTGCTCAATGTGGTTTGTCAGGTTTCTGGAGATGACGAAATCCTGATATCCCTCGTAGAATTTCGTTTTTCCAACGGGTAGGGTTCCTTCGCTGCGGCAATTGGCCTGATATTCTTCCCAGAGCAGATAGAGTGTTACACCTACCTTTTTTAGTTCATTGTGTACATGCTCGTAATCCGGGAGAGAATAAATGTTTTCTACGGCATGTCTGTCTGGGTAGAACATGCTGTAGACTTCTGCTTCGGAAAGAGAACGTACGTCACGGTATGTGATGCCGCGCTCTTCCGCAATGCGGAAGACGTCGCTGACAGAATTCCGGGCAATGTGCCGGCTGTCAGCAATGGTGTTCCGGGAAAGTTTTGCTTCCCGTAGCTCAAGGATGAGCTTTACGTTGATTTTTCGGGCCATGTTTCTGGCTCCTTTCTGTAAATTTGGAGTAATACTCCATGGCCCTATTTTACAGAAAAGATGATTATCTGACCGGATCCTTTCCGCGGAAAGGTGGTCTCATTGCGCGGAATACTGCTGCGGTCTCATTGTGCGGAAGGGTTGCTCTGAATGGCGGAAAGCCTGCTTCCGGAGCCCGGAATATTCACATTTATAAATAAAAACTCGAAATGTTTGATTTATAGCATAAACAACCTGCCAATAGATGAGCCTTGGAAAAATAGCAGTATTATTGTGCCAAATATGGAAAACTATACTTATCAGAAGAAAGTAGGCGTTGCAGATCATAGAGAATATCCATGGTTTGTATTTGGAGTTGATATTGCAGATCTAGAAGATAATCAATTATTATATAATATGGATTATGGTTGTATTGATGAAATGCTGGGAAGATTATTGGGACAATATATAACACTATTTAATATGGATGTTAGTGATTATTGCTTTAATTATAAAAATGCATCTGAGGAGGAAGTATAATGCCAGTTAATACTCAAAATGCAATACATATAATAACTAATGAACGAATCAAAGACATGATTCAAGAAAAACCCAATGATATCTTTGGCGTGAAAACAATACGTGTTTATTCTCAAATTGTTAAGGTCGGAAGAAATCCAAATAAAATCAGTGCTAAAAAGGCTTTAATAAAAGCTCTGAATGATTCCGAAAGAATATCTAAAAAAGCAAGAGATCCAATGTCTGCTAAATATATAGCTATGACCGGAAAAGATATCTCGTTATGCTTTGGTGATCAAATAACATCCCTTCCCGAAGAATCAATTGTAGTCATGGGGGACAATACGAAACCAGCGGCTCGTTTGAAAGGAACAAAAACTGTGAAAGCTGGTAAAGCAGCTGCTGTGAAACCAGCGGCTCATTCGAAAGGAACAAAAACTGTGAAAGCTGGTAAAGCAGCTGCTGTGAAGCCAGCGGCTCGTTCGAAAGGAACACCGACTGTGAAAGCTACTATATCAAAAAAGGCTAAATAAGGAATATAGTAGCAGAGGCTGATAAACTAAAGAAAATAAAACTTGCCTGAAAATAGTATCTATAAAAAGTTTAATACATGATTACTTAATCTTTTAATGGTTCGAGTGCTTTACGTAATTTCGTAAAAGTCCAGTTCTTTCTATCTGTTTCTGTACTCCTGAAAGAACACTTTTTAAGCCGCCAATATGGGATTTTGAGGATGTATGATGGTTGCTAAGAGTAGAAAGAGGAGGACGAATCAATCACTCCCTAAAGATTTTGATATAGATAGTATAGATCCGTCTGTTTTTGATGATCCAATACTACTTTTGGAATACTTGGAAAGATTGGATAAAAATCCGGCAAAGAGTACATATGGAGATAACAATACAACACAAACAAAACCGGATTATGTTTTGCCAAGAACTACTGTAGGAAATAAATCTCCGACGAGGATAAAAGTTAAAACACGGAAAGAACAGAACAAAGCAAAAGTTGCTAAAGATGGTGAAGAAATCTTTAGCAATGTTGATGAATTTCTTGCTTTTATAATGACAAAAGGCGCACAAACTAAAGATAACCGATGGAATGACGGTTGTGTATGGATTCAAGCAGATACAAACATTGATGCGTTTTTGGAAAAAGCAATTATTAATGGTAGACAATTCAAATATAAAGACACATGCCGAGCATTTCATGGAAAGCCTGGCTGGTATTACTGAAAAAGTGATATAAAATTTGATGGAAAAGGATTTATCTGTATATAGTGTGTTATTCTATAAGACAGCGTAATACTATTTTGCAGTACAGGACGGTTCTGGTGTATCCCGTCACATTTAATCTGTGTTAGGTATATCCACTCATCCGCGAGACTGAAGGGGGGTCGGGCGCTATGGAGATCACTCAGGAGGAACTGGACCGGCTGTCCTTTCAGGAGCGCACGGTGTTGTTTCTGACCAATGCGGCGTATAACGTTCTGCAGTATGCCCGGGCGGAGTATGTGCAAGCGAAGGTGGACGTGGCCTTTGCCGCGGAGGACGGGCTGACGGTGTATTCCTTTGCTCAGGGCTGCGAAGTGATCCGGTACCTGGTGCGGCCGGACGGGACGCCGGTGCCTGCGGATGATCTGGGTCCGGAGGAGATTGGGCCGGAATCGCTCTTTGCCGACGCGGGCAAGGAGGACGTGAACCGGGTCTTCCGGAAATGGGAGGAAGAGGAATCGGAAACGGATCCCCGCACGATGCTGAGCAATGTGGAATATATCGGCCAGACGGAAAGCGGGGACAAGGCGTACGCCGTGGCCATCGGCTATGCCGGAAGCATCTCCAACAAGGAGGTCTTCCAGTACCTGTTCCGCTCCCTGATCCGCAGCGTCTCCTCCGTGATTGTCAAGGACGAACTGGAAACGCCGGAGGACATCGTTGCGGACGATATCGACCCGGCGTTCATCATGCGGAACGCGGCCACGAGCCTGCTTTCCAACCGGTTCTACGGCGTGGAGAAGGATCCCCGGAGGGACGAGCTGTACGAAACATTGTGCCTGCTTTCCTCCGCTCCGTATGAAAAAAGCCAGAACCGGGGGCGGCTCGGCATCGCGACGCCCACGGCGCTGAAAAGCGATTCCCTGATCCACTTTACCAGCCCCATTGAACTGAAAAAGGAAAACGTCCGGGTGATCCGGAAGATGATGGAACTGAGCGACCGGCGCAACACGATCCTCATCGTGGACGACGGGGAAGTGGTGGGCGTCTATTCGGTGCCCGACAGCAAGGGCAAGTATTCCGGAACGGGCGTGATCTTCCGCGGCTACGGGAAATGGGACCTGTTCTCGGACAAGAACGGATCCATCATGTCCTTTGATTCGGTGATGATCAGCCTGATCAACCAGTCCCTGGAAAGACGGGTGAAGGAAGGCTTCCGGGCCGCGGGCATCACGGACTACGGGGAGAAAAAGATCCTGGAGATCGTGGAGCAGGCCAAGCGCCAGTCCCACGGCACCACCATCATTGTGACGGACCACGCGGCCAGCGAGTGCGAACGGCTGAAAAAGGCCAACCGGGCGGTGGGCATCCAGCCGGTCACGGTGGATGAGAAAACCATTCTTTCCCTCTCCGCCATCGACGGCGCCATGATCATCGACCCGCAGGGCATCTGCTACGCCATCGGGGCGATCCTGGACGGCGCCACCGTCAACGAGGGAACCATCGCCCGGGGCGCCCGGTACAATTCCGCCATCACCTACGTGGACTATTGGTCCTCCGGCCTGGCGGAGGAGAAGATCCGGGCGGTGGCGATCATCGTGTCCTCGGACGATACGGTGGACGTGTATCCCGCCGTGCGGACGAGGAAATAAGGAACCTGAAAGAGGAACGTATGGAGAAAGAATACCTGTACATCCGCAGCATGTCCCTTTTTGAACCTATCCCGAAGGATAACTACCTTTCCGGTCTGCCGGTGGTCAGGCACCTGTCGGAAAAGGAGATTGAGTTCCACAGGCAGGTGACCTTCTTTGTGGGGGAGAACGGATCCGGGAAATCCACCCTGATCGAGGCCCTGGCCATCTCCCAGGGGTTCAATCCGGAAGGCGGAACGAAGAACTTCAATTTCTCCACGGAGGATTCCCATTCGGAACTCTGCGACCATCTCCGGGTGGCCCGGGGCGTGATCCGCCCCCGGGACGGGTTCTTCCTGCGGGCGGAGAGCTTTTACAACGTGGCCTCCAACATCGACCAGATGGATCGGGAAGGCGGGCTGGGCGCGCCGATTATCCACAGCTACGGCGGGGTTTCCCTGCACCGGCAGTCCCACGGGGAAAGCTTCCTTTCCCTGGTGGAGAACCGGTTCGGCGGCAAGGGCCTGTATATCCTGGATGAGCCGGAGGCGGCCCTGTCGCCCCGGGGCATCATCCGCCTGATGCAGAACATGGACGACCTGGTGCAGGACGCTTCCCAGTTCATCATCGCGACGCACTCGCCCATGCTCCTCACCTTCCCGGGGGCGGAGATCTACCAGATCCGGGAAGACGGCATCGAAAGCGTCCGCTTCCAGGATACGGACCACTACCGGACCACGGTCAGGTTCCTGCAGAACCCGGAAAGCGCGGTGGAGGACATTGGATTAATTCACAATTCATAATTCTGCGATCGCCGTTACCAAAGTGCCTTTGGCACTTTGACGGCTGTAGCATGGGAGGCATTAGCCGTGCTGAAGCACGGATGCCTCCGCAACAATTAACAATTATAGTTAGTTTGGGGAGGATAAAGATATGGTGATCCGGGACGGGGAGACGGAGCTGAAGGCGGTGCTGGAGGAGCCGGCGCATGCCGGCGGGGAGAAGCTTCCCCTGGTGATCATCCTCCACGGGCTGACCAGCGCCATGAACCGGCCTCACACCCTGCTTACGGCGCAGGCAATGCGGGACGCGGGATACGCCACGCTCCGCTTTGACCTCTACGGCCACGGGGAAAGCGGGGGAGCATTCCGGGACCATACCCTGTACCGGTGGATCTCCAACACCCTCTCGGTGATCCGCTAGGCCCGGGAGCAGGGCTATGAGGAGCTCTGGCTTTCCGGCCATTCCCAGGGCGGGCTCACGGCGGCCCTGGCGGCGGGCATGGCGCAGGATCGGATCCGCGGCCTCGTCCTGCGGGCCCCGGCCTTTGGGATCCCCTCCGGCGCCCGGGAGGGAAACCTGCTGGGACTCGCCTTTGACCCCATGCACATCCCGGATACGGTGCAGGTGCCCGGCGGGGGCGAGCTGGACGGAAACTATCTCCGGGTGGCGCAGACGATCCACGCGGAGGAAGCGGCGGACCGCTTCAAAGGCCCGGTCCTCATCCTCCAGGGAGACGCGGACGACCTGGTGCCCCCGGAAAGCGTGCGGGAAATCGCCCGGCACTACGCGGACTGCACCCTGGAGATCCTCCCGGGGGAAACCCACCACTTTGACCGGGATCCGGACAGGATGTACCGGATTATCCTGGAATGGATGACCAAACAGCACAGATAAAGGAAGGCGGACCCATGGTACTTGTCCTGGCAAAACAGATCCTGGAGATGTTCCTCCTGGCGGGCGTCGGCTACCTGCTCTTTAAGGCGGGAAAGATCTCCGGGGAGGGGAGCCGCACCCTGGGAAACATCCTGATTTACGTTTCCCTCCCGGCGGTGATTATAGGCGGATTCCTGGTGGAAAGGACGCCGGAGCATGTCTCCGGCATCCTGCTGAGCATGGCGGGGGCCCTGGCCCTGATCCTTGTTTCCGTGCTCATTTCCCATTTTATTTTCAGGCATAACCCCATCGGGGCCTTCGCGGCGGCCTTTTCCAACCCGGGCTTTTTCGGCATCCCCCTGGTGATCGCCTCCCTGGGCCGGGAATATGTCTTCTACGCCGCCTGCTTCATCGCGTTCCTGAACATCGGGCAGTGGACCTACGGGGTTTCCCGGCGGACGGGGCAGCCCCTGCGGCAGGGCTTCGCCCTGAAAAAGCTCGTCCGGGCGCCGTTCGTCATCGCGATCACAGTCGGCCTGCTGCTCTTCGCGACGCAATTGCCCCTGCCGGGGATCCTGAAGGACGGCCTTTCCGCCGCGGCGGGGCTCAATACGCCCCTGGCCATGTTCACCGTGGGCATCTACCTGGCCCAGACGGACCTGAAGAAGATGCTGAAGGACCGCTCCCTTTACGCGGTTTCCGCGGTCAGGCTCCTGCTGATCCCCCTGGCGGCCCTGGGGATCCTGTCCCTGTTCCCCGCGTCCCTGAACGGGATGAAGACGGTGCTGCTCATCGCCGCGGCCTGCCCGGTGGGTTCCAACGTGGCGGTATACGCCCAGCTCCACGGAAAGGATTATCCCTACGCCGTGGAAACCGTGGTGATCTCCACGGCCTTGTCCCTGGCGACGATTCCCCTGACGGTGTGGGTGTCGTCGATGATATGGGGATAAAGGTCTGCCCGGCGGGCAGACAATGAAGAATGAAAAATGAAAAATGAAGAATGAAAAGTGACGAACAGGGGAGGGGAGAACAACGGACATTGTTTTATGGTTTATTGCCGGCGTTGTTCTGCTTTCCCTGCTGGCCGGCGGAAAGAGAAAGAATCAGAACACTGGAACACAAAAACATGATCCTGTCAGGATTCATCATCCGCACTATATGACCGATGACGAGTATGAGTGCTCCGCGTGCAAAGCCCGGTTCCGGAACGACACCATGACCTGCCCCTCCTGCGGGGCGCACTTCTCCCGCCTCCGGGAGGACGACGGGGAGTTCATTGAGGAAATGGAACTGTATGATGGGGATGAAGAGGACGAGTAAAACACTCGAATCCAAAAAACATTACAAAAACAATTCTCTTTTTTTGCAAATAACCTTTTCCCAAACGTCTATTATATTGTGAGGACGTTGAAGGAGCCCAAATGCAGCAGGGCGGAGGAACGGTCCCTCCGCTCTGCTTTTTGCCTCCCGTCCCCGAAAACACCGCAAAAACAAATTTCTTTCCGCTCACCCGCCCGTTTCCAGCGTATATATACATGGACGGGTCAGGAACGCCGGACGGAAGCGGCTGAGACGGCGCCTGCCGGAAAGGGAACCGGGCGGAAAAGACAAAGGAAGGGAAACACTGTGAGCATGTATCGCGCCATTATCCGATATCCGCTGGAAGACGTGGAGATGAGGGAACTGTATGACAATAAGGAGGACGCCCGGCTGGACGCCATGATTTCGGTCGCCTTCCGGTATATGGAAGCCGAAAAGCTGTACAAGTCGGATCCGGAGATGTTTAAGTGCGCGGAAGAATACGTGCTGCATGCGAAACTGGTGCTCCGGAAAGTGGACGGGGAAGAAAAAAAAGGGAAGGATCTGCCCGTTTCCTAAGAAGCAGTATGGAATCAAAGCAAAGCAGGACGGAGATGTCTCCGTCCTGCTTTCATATGCCTGTGCGGCTATTCTTTTCTTCTCTTTTTACTTGCTCTTCCGGGGCGCGCCGCAGCCGTCGCAGACCTTGTAGTCTTCCTCCAGGGCGGTGCCGCAGTAGGGGCAGAAGACGGTTTTCTTCTCCCGGGGCGCTGCAGGGTGTTCCTGCCGCTGCAGGGGGATTTCGGATTTTCCGGCTGTGCTTTCTTCATCGCCGGACTGGTTTTTATTGCCGATGACGCCTATAAGGGACAGGATAGCGAACAGAATGCCGAAGCCCGGGAAGAGGATACGGACCACCCCGGGGACCCCAGGGTCTCCACCCATGATGCTGAAGGCAATGATGGCCCAGAAAATTCCAAAGCAGGCAAAAGTGATTCCGACAACCATGTTGCCTTTCGGATTCTCTTTCATCGCTTTGGTCCTCCTTTGCTTTGCTGCCGCACGGCTGCCGCGGCGTCCTTTTCTTCCCCGCGGCCGGTGCCGGCCTTCGGGAATATCATAGGATGATTTCAGGGTTTCTTACAGGATTTCTTCCGCAAAATACCGGGCGGTATTTTGCCGGGAAAAGAAACGGTTATCTGGCGAATATGTACATGAGGCCGGGCGCGCCGTCCCCGGCATAGGAAAGCACCGCAGCGACATTCTTGTTCAGCGGCCACAGCAGGGCGGGCAGGCCGTCCTGGACCGTCTCCTCCGGTTCCTTTTTGAGGCTTTTCTTCAGCTCGTCCCGGATGGCGGTGAACACTTCTCCGGGGTTTTCGAAGGTGCCGCCTGCGGGCTCCCTGAAATAATACGCGGTCGTGACGGGACCCGGTTCGGTGTCCTGGATCGACAGGAGCATGCAGTATGCCGGCGTCTGGCCGAAGATCTCCGTAACCTTTGGCTTGAACATTCGCATCGTGATCTGGGGGATCGGGGTCTGCTTGTCCAGCATGGGCAGGAAGCCGGCGTCCTGCAGGGCTTTGTCCGCCTGTTCATAGTTTTCAGCCTTCTGCAGGTCGATGAGGCCGGGCAGCTCCGGCAGGGGGCCGGGGTTGTTCACGATGTCACCCAGGACGGTAAGGAACAGTTTGCCGATAATGACGGCGAAGATGAGTACCAGGATGTATTTGATGACTTTTTTGCCGGCCCTGTTGTCGGCTCTCAGATCCCGGGGTTCCTGCAGCATATGTTTTTTTCCTTCCGCGCCGGGCGGGGGCCCCGGCGCTGCTTATTTCTCTGTTCCCCGTTACATGTTTAACAATACTATAACAAAAAACGCAACACGTTGCAATTGTACGGATTAAATTGTATAGTGAATACAGACGGGCGCTGTTTCGCCATTCTGTGTACCCGGCGCACACAGCAAAACAGAACAAAAACAGTTTTCTCCCGGATTGAGCAGCTTCTCTGAAACGTATGATTGGCAGAGATAGTTTTTTTGCGTTTCCGGGGAGAAAAAGAATACAGTCAAAAAAAGGGGAGTCGGCATGTTTACGAACATCGGAAGCAAACTGAAAACGACGGCGAAGGTGCTGTGCTGGGCGGGGATCCTTCTCTCGGCGGTCTTCGGGGTGTTTATGATCATCCGGGGCAACGAGCTGATGCAGGTTTCCTATACGCGGGAGACGGGTCTCAACATGCTGGTCACGGGGATTACGGTCCTGGTTTTCGGACCGGTGTTTTCCTGGGTCTGGGGCCTGCTCCTTTCTGTGTTCGGGGATCTGGCGGACAGGGTGACGGGCATTGAGGCGGGGGTAAAGGAAATCTGCGCGGACCTGAACATGACCCCGGCCGCCCCGGAAAAGGCCGGAGCGGAGGATCCGGAGGACCCGAAATGGGAGACCGTCGCCTCCTTCCTGGAGGAGATGGAAAAGGAAAAGACCGCGGTGGGCATCTGGATGCTCTGGCGGAAGTATAAGCTGAGCGATAAGTATAAGGACGCGGACGAGTATATCCGCAGGCAGCGGGCCCTGGAGATGATGAATGGGGAGAGCGTGAAGATCGGGGAGCTGAGGAAGGATATACGGAGCCTCATGGCAGAACGGAGGAATTGATTCTCCGTTCTGCCAATTCACAATTCATAATTCATAATTCATAATTCATAATTGAGACGGGTTCTGACAAAAGGTGTTCCTTTGAGCAGAAGGTTTAGATCCCTTCGGTTCTCCGGCCAGTTGATAGTTATAGGCGAAAAGTGTAGAGTGATAAGTGCAGAGTTGCGCCGCAGGGAAGCAAAAGATAAATCATCACGTTCTATGAGTAAAGAAGCTTTTTCCAACAACACAGGAAGTAGGGGGGAGAGGATCAGATGAGCGCAAAAGCAATCCGCAAATGGGTGATGGCGCTCCTGGCTGTCTGTATGCTGCTGCCGATGCAGGCCGCGTCCGCAGAGGAGGCCAGACACTCCGTGACCCTCCCGAAGGAAGCGCGCGAGCTGGACGACTATCGGGAGCAGCTCAGCGATAAAAGCGTTACGGATATTTTTGTCGAGGAAGGCAATGAGGCCTTTTGCTCGATTGACGGGGTGCTTTTCACCAAAGACGGGAAAAGGATGCTGATGTATCCCTCCGGCCGGACGGAAGAGGAATACACCGTTCCGGAAGGCGTTGAACGGATCTGGAATGCATTTTACTATCCGGAAAGCCTGAAAGTGCTGAAGCTTCCCGCTTCGTTCCTTTCCTGGTGGGATAAGGAAGATGAGGAAACCCGGGAATATCGGGAAAACTGTTATGATCAGTTTGAATGCTGTCCTGCCCTGGAAAGAATTGAAGTGGATCCTGACAACCCTTTCTGCTGTGACATAGACGGCGTATTGTTTTCCAAAGACAGGAAGAAGCTGATCGTATGCCCCGGAAGCAAACAGGGGGAATATGAGATCCCGGACGGGACGGAAGAAATCTGCGAGTATGCTTTTTACCACAACAGCGAACTGACCGGTGTGTTTGTGCCTGACAGCGTGCAGGTAATCGATGACTGTGCTTTTATGGAAACCGTGGAAATCAGACGGATACGCCTTCCGGAAAAGATGAAGTATATCGGTGTCTGCGCATTCCGGGATAACTGGGTGTTAGAGGAGCTGGAGATTCCCGAGGGGCTGACAGAGATACCGGGCGGAATGCTGGAAGGAAACACGCAGCTCCGGGGAACAATCCGCATTCCGGACGGCGTTACCAAAATCGGTCAGGAAGCATTGTGCTTCCTTTATAAGGTATCAGACATATACTGGCCGGATCATGACATTCGGTTTACCTTGTACGGCGAAGAAGGAGAAGAAATAGACCTTGAAGACAGAAGCGACCTGGCTTTCGGCTGGAACGACTGGGGAATTGCCGACTTTACCGTTGTAATGCACGCCCATGAGGGAACGCCGGCGGCAGAGTGGGTGAAAAATTATCCGCATGTGATCTCTCCCCAGGGTGTGGAAAGCATGGATGCGGAAGGATACGCGGAAGTATGCACGCGGGTGATGCGGGAAAGCGGATACCCGGAGGCGGAGATCTGCTGTAACCCGGACCTGAAGTGGATGGCGGTCAAGCCCTTGGTAGCCTACAACCTGCACCACGCGGTGGCCGTATTCCGGAACAGCGGAAAAACCCTGCTGTGCGGCTTTGACGACCTGGGCGGGGAATGGAAGCTGCAGTGGGTGAACGAACAGTTCCTGGAAGTGAGCAGCCTGCCGGTGATGCTGACATACTTCGGGGAGGATTATCTGCGGATCATCCTGCCGGATCCAGGCGATCCGGATGTGGACAACGCCGTGGATTACTGGTTTGACGCCCAAACTCTCAGGCTGGATGAAGCCACCTATGTGACAGGCTATCTTTGGTACGAAGACGAGGCTGTATGGTACTGCCGCGTGGAGGGCGGGAAGCTTGTTTACTCCTATGCGGAGCATATGGAAAGAGATGAAGAGGGAGACTGGGTCGAGGTGGAGGAAGAAGAGTTTTCCGCCGTGGACGCAAACGAGGAGGATCTTGTCCTGAACACTGCGAAAAGGCTGCCGGTTACTCCGAAAGGATTTGTCCGGAAAGCAGACAATGAGTGATGGACAGAGAACGGAGGGACGGTTCCTTTCGTTCTCAGCAAAAGGAGATGCGGGGGATGAAGATGAAAAGACTGCTGAGTGTGCTGATGGCCTGCATGCTGCTGGCGGCGGCATTGTATGTGCCCGCTGCTTACGCGGGGGATCCTTCCACCAACCTGACCGTGGCGGCCAAAGGGAAGGGCGTGCAGGTGTATCCGTCTGCCGGCGGCAGGAAAGCGTCGGGAATGCTGTATAACGGCTATAAGAACTGGGCCTATCCTGCGGAAAAAGACAATCGGTACGAGGTGGACCTGACAGAGGAGTACGTCGGGTACTTCGACCTGGACCGGGCGGAGGAACTGCTTCCGGAGAGGTTTTACAAACTGGGCAGGGGAGACGAATACAGGGAAGCCTGCCAGTCCATGGCCTGCGGCGCCTTTGAGGCGGAGGTGAGCGCGGAGGAAACGCAGGTGTACCTGACGCCGGAGGGAAAGAAATCCTCCATGACCTGCTATCAGGGAACGCGGACGGTGGTCTGGGGAGAGTTCGGGGACAAGTATTATGTGGATGACTACGGCATCACCGGGTTTATTGACAAAAAGCACCTGGCAAAGGTCGGGGACTATAGTTTCTGGGACGTGCATGAAGCCCGCCGTGAAAAGGGGTATGAGGAACGCTTTGAGGAAAAGACCGTGTTTACGGACGGCGGGCATATCTATCTGAAGAACTACGGATATTATTTCCTGGAAAACGGCGATAAGGTCCGCGTCCGGGCTTATACCGGGAACGGACTGGCCCAGCTTTACAGAAACGGTTATGTGGAAGCCCGGTTCCTGGATCCGGAAGGGGATCACAGCACAAACAATGTCTATGCCGTGGTGAAGACGAGCAGCCCGCTCAACCGCCTGCGGGTAGATTCGGGGGTCGACTACTTGAGAACGAAGAAACTCTGCTCCGGCGTGCGGGTGGAGGTTCTGGACGAGGATGAGAAAACCGCGGAAATCTATCTGTGCGGGACGGGCCGGGATACCTGGGATATCAAGGTGCAGGGAACGGTCAAAAAAGAGTATCTTGCCTTCGGGAACGAGGGGGAGAAAGTGAAAAACGGCTGCACCCGGGTGACCCTGACGGAGGACTATAAAGAGTTTTATATTTCCCTGCCCGCCGGTACCGTGGTGACAGTGGTGGGGTGCGAGGAGGCCGCCCAGGCAGGGGGCCCGAACCGGCTGCTGGTGATGACTGAGGACGGTGAACTGCTGGAACTGATTGATGAAAAGGGAATCCTGGAGCCCATTGATCCGACAGTTTATCAGGCGAAGGCAACCTCCAACGTGGTTTTCCGGGAAGAGCCGAACAAGGACGGTGAGAAGATCCGGACGATTGTCAAGGGAACCAAAGTGGAAGTGCTCCTGCGCGGGGAAGGCTGGACCATGATCCGGTATGACAAAAAGACCGGCTATGTCATGAGCAGGTATCTGAAGTTTATGGATTGAACGGTGGGCGGAGCCCAAATTCAGAATTCTGCGATCGCCGTTACCAAAGTGCCCTTGGCACTTTGACGGCTGTAGCATGGGAAGCATTAGCCACGAATGGCTCGGCGTTACCAGCGCTGAAGCGCTGACGCCTGCATGGACGATCTGTTACCAGCGCTCAAGCGCTGACAGATCTGTCTATAGCGTGGATGCTTCCTCAACAATTCAGAATTATCCGCTGCGGCGGAGGAGATTCCTCCACTGCGGTCGGAATGACACACTAAACACTATGGTGTTCCGGATAACAATAAGCAGATTTTAGCGGAGAAATGGACACTGGGGACAGTCCCCAGTGTCCATTTCGTTCTCACCAGATTTGCCATCTTGCTTTTTCTCCAAAAGCACAATATAATTGTGCTTGCAACAGAAGAATGAACTGAAATCACATTAATAATGTGCTTTTATCCGGAGGAAAGGAGACGGGAAAGATGAATCAGGCGCTGATGGAGTACGCGGACTGGGCGGCGGAGGAAACGGCCGCGGCGGAGGATCCCGTGGCGGAAATGCTGCGCGCCCGGAAGGATGAGGCGGACTGCGCCCTGAAGACCTGGCTGGTGCCGGTGGCGGACGATATCCGCGTCTGTATCCGGGATAAGTTCTTTCCCCGGATCCTGCAGGAGATGAACCTGCGCCTGGTCAACGGGGACCTGAGCGCGCTGCTGGGGGTGCCGGTGGTGTCGGAAAAGATCGCCCTGAACAACCTGGAAATGGGGAACATCACCTGCTGGCGGCTGAACCGGACGGACTTCCTGGCGGACGTGGACCTGGACGCGGACCTGACGGTGGAAAAGGAAGGGCGGGACGTTTCCGCCCGCTTCCGCCTGTGCCTGTCCCTGTGGTTCACCACGGAGGAGGGCTTCGACTTTGAGGTGCAGGAAATGCACCGGGCGGAGGACCGGCCGGACCGCAGCTTCTGGAAGCTGGACCGGTTCCTGGTGCCCGTGCTGCGGGAGGACGAGATTGAGGCCGGGGCGGACCGGCTGTGGGAGAACTGCCTGCCGGGGAAGAAGGAGCCGCAGGAGCGGGACGCGCGGGAGCTGGCGGAGAAACTGGGTCTTTCGATCATGGAACTGCGGCTCAGCTGCCAGAACCGGACCCGCAGCATCCTCTTTTTCCGGGAGGGCAGCGTGCAGACCCAGGAGGAGAAGGCCGCGGGGGAAACGGAATTCCCCCTGCCCGTTACCCGCCTGATCCCGGCGAACACGATCGTCATCAACACGGCGGCCCGGTCGGAATGCCGGGAGCTGGATATCCTGCATGAATGCATCCATTATGAATGGCACCTGCTGTTCTACCGCCTGCAGAAGCTGATGAGCACCAACCCGGCGGAGATCCGCTACCGGACGGTGCGCAATTCAGTGGGCCGGCCCGCCAGCGATCCCATCCGCTTTATGGAGCACCAGGCCCGGTGCGGCAGCATCGCCCTGCTCCTGCCCCAGGGCCGGGTCCGGCCAAGGGCCTGGCGGCTGTTCCAGCAGGCCAGCGCTTCCCCCGCGGTCAACAATTACCAGAACCATCCCGGCTTCCGCTGGGACCGGGTGATCCGCTCCCTGGCGGAGGAATACCGGGTGCCCCGCACCACCCTGCGCCGCCGCCTGGTCCAGATGGGGCACCAGGCCGCCCGGGGCGCGGTGAACTATGTGGACGGGAAATACATCACGCCCTTCGCCTTTTCCGAGGATCATTCCGCCCAGGGGCAGGCGACCCTGGTCATCGGGCGAAAGGCGCTGGCGGACCTGTACCACCGCAGCGGGGAGTTCAGGCAGCTCATGAGCCGGGGAGACTTCGTCTACGCCGACGGCCATGTGTGCGTGAACGATCCCCAGTTTCTCCGCCCCACGGAGGAGGGCGCCTGCCTGACGCCCTGGGCCAACGCCCACGCGGACGCCTGCTGCCTGCGGTTTGAGAAGGTCTGGCTGCAGGAGAACGAGGAGTCTGTGTGGCTCTTCGGCACCCTGAACAGCAGCGAGGATTATATCCGGGAGTATGACCGCTTCCTGGACCGGCGGCTGAGCCTGACCGCGAGGGAGCGGCTGGCCCGGCGCAACCGGCTCATGGCTGCCATGCCCGGCGGCTTTCCGGAGGCCCTGGTGTACCTGATGGAAAACCGGGACGAGGGCGCGGTGACGGTGGAGAAGCTGGCTGCCCTGGCCCAGGTTTCCGCCCGGACCATCTACCGCTATCGGGACAGCCGGAACAGCAGCTATAACGCGGATACGGTGGTGGCGCTGTGCATCGCCCTGCACCTGCCGCCCTGGCTTTCCCGCCTGATGCTGGACAAGGCCGGCTTTGCCGTAAAGAGCTACGGTCCCCGGGGTTACTACGGGGAGATCCTGGACTGCTGCTTCATGGACACCATCCCCGAGGTGCAGGAATACCTGCGCTCCGCCGGGTATCCGGAACTGCGGCTGCAGGAAAGCTGAAAACCCGGCGGAACATTCCGCCGGCTTTTCAGGTAGGAGGTAGGAGGTAGGGAATTGTCCCACCGTTCTCATAATTCAATTAATTTCCGCAATTGAGAAATATTGCGGAATTACATTGAAATTCATGACCGTTTATGATACCCTATTCCTGTACAAGCCATGAAGGGGGGACGGGAGTATGAATAGAAACAATCCGCTATCTCCAGACCAGCGTTTTTATTCGATTGACGATCTCCAAAAACTCGGACTTTCTTACTATAGAATCAACAAAATGGTAGAGCAGCACCTTCTTTCCAAAATGAATAAAAAAATGTATGAGAATGCTGCTTATTCCGGCGATGAATCAGATTACGCCGCAGCGATGGCCTATGCTCCAAAGGGTGTGATCTGTATGATGTCTGCGGCGCGATTTTACGGCCTGACAAACTATCTTCCGGATGCAGTGGATGTAGCCATAGAAAGAAACATGAAGGTTTCAACTCTTCCGGAATGGCCCCGGCTTCATTTCTGGTATTTCCCGCAGGGACGTTATGAAGCCGGAATCGTCACGGTGCAGGATGAAGGGGGTGAATTCAGAATATACGATATCGAAAAGACTGTTGCGGATATCCTTTATTATCGCAACAAGATTGGAATTGAAGAGACCAGGGAAATCCTGAAGAACTATCTTTCAAAGGCAGACAGGAACCTGCCTGCTCTTCACAGATATGCGGAAAAACTTGGCTGCGGGAAAATCCTGGGAACATATCTAGAGGTGCTTCTGTGAACAGTGTTGCATCAATTAAAGACAGACTGAAGAACAAAAGCCGGGAAACAGGACGAACGTTGCAGGAGTTATTCACTCTTTACGGGCTTGAGAGAACAATCTACAGGCTTTCGGTTTCACCTTACAAAGAGAACTTCGTGCTGAAGGGCGGAATTTTCCTTTACGCGCTTTACCAGGGAGATTATCCCCGGAGCACCACGGATATTGATCTGCTGGCGCAGAGAATCAACAACGCCGAAGCAGACATGAAAGAGGTCTTTACAAACATTCTCTCTCAGGAAGCAGATGATCCACTTCGCTTTGATCTGGAAACGCTGAATGTCATTCCGATCACCGAGTTTAAGGAATATCACGGTGTGAATGTCTCCGTTACAGCATACCTTGACCGGACAAGAATTCCCATTTCGATTGATATTGGCTTCAATGATCTGATTTATCCTGAAAAGACAGAAATGGAGTTCCCAATTACCCTGGAAGACAACAGTGTTCCACGGATATTTGCTTATTCACTTTATTCCAGTGTAGCGGAGAAATTCGAGGCCATTGTTTCACTGGGTTATGATAATTCCCGGTTCAAGGACTATTATGATCTGTATATACTGGCAACCCGGAACGACTTTGATGGAAAGATACTATCCGAAGCGATCAGGGAAACATTTGATCATCGAAAAACCGGACTGACAGACATAGCCGCCTTTGAGCCGGAATTTGCTGCTGATCCCCTGCGACAATCCAGATGGAGAGCATTCACAAAGAAAAAGCAGGCAATGATTTCAATTTCTCTCGAAGATACAATCCGGATTATTCAATCTTTTCTGACACCTGTTATTGCCTGTATTACCAGCACAGAGGACTGTCCTGGCCATTGGCATCATGAACAACAAAAATGGGAGTAAGCCGCGGAAGGCATACATACCGGAACGGAAATTTTGCGATCTGTTGATCATATTCCTTTTTGGGAATATACTGATGGTGTGAGCAGGAGCTGCCTGCTCCTGCGTTCAGTGTTTTCCCGGACAGGATTATGAAAGAAGGCATCTGCATGAGTGATCTTCAGAAGTATAAGAAAAAGCAGCTTCAGGATGCGGAATTCAAAGCAGAGTATGAACGTACCCGCCCGGAGTTTGAAATCATGCGCGCTCTTGTGGACGCCAGGATCAGCCAGCATATGACCCAGAAAGAACTGGCGGAAAAATCCGGGGTGCGTCAGTCCAACATCAGCAGAATTGAAAACGGAACATGCAGTCCGACTATTGCCACCCTGGAGGCATTGGCGAACGGGATGGGGAAAAAGCTGATTGTGTCTTTTGAATAAGCGGCAAGGGAAATGAAAACCCGGCGGAACATTCCGCCGGGTTTTCAGACAGACTGAGAAGCTTTTCAGAAGCCGAGCTTCCGGATGGCTTCCACCAGGTTGCGGCCGTAGACTTCCGTGCCCAGGCAGTTGGGGTGGAGGTTATCCAGGAAGTATTCCGGCAGGTGGGGCACCAGAGTGAAGCCGTCCACGATCTTCACGTTGGAATACTGCCCGGCGATTTTCTTCACGTTCTCGCAGAAGCGGGACAGGGTGGGGAAGCCGTCCGGCACGTCTCCGCGCCACAGGGGCGTGACGCACAGGACCGGGATCTCCGTTCCGTACAGGCCGATGAGGGTCTCCCAGTATTCCTCCACATCCTGCATGGTCTCGCAGCCGAACTGGTTGGTGCCCAGGGCCACGATGATCTTGTCCGGGGTATAGCCCGGCATTTTCAGCAGGGACTTTTTGTCATAGACGTATCCGCCGATGCCCTGGTTGATGATGTCGTAGTTCAGCAGGCGGTTGGCCACGCTGACGTAGGTCTGGGCGGAGCGGAGGGGCCCGTAGCCCTGGGTGATGGAATCCCCGAGCCAGAGGACCTTTTCATTCTTTTTCGCGGGGGTCACGTCGCCGTCAATGGTGAAGTTCCGGATCAGGACCGTGGCGTCCGCGGGGAGGTAGAGGACAACCTCCTTTTCCCCTTCCGGCAGCTGCCAGTCCAGCTTCCCTTCCTCGGGCAGGTCCTTCACGTAGCGGATCTCCGTGATCTGCCCGCCCAGCGACAGCTCAAAGGAATCCTGGGAGCCGGTCCAGATGAAGCGGTATTCAAAGGACAGGTTCTGCGCCCTGGTGGTGAACTCCAGGGTTTTCGCGGTGGTGGCCATGCACCGGTCATACCAGAAATCGAAGGCGGTGCTGAAATAGGCCATCTGCTCGTCCGTATACTGGAAGGCCTGCAGCCAGCCGTCCTCTGTTTCCTTAAAGGAATAGGCCCCGAAGTAAATGCTTTGCAGTTCCTTGTTGGTCATATGTGTTTTCCCCTTTGCTGTCGGTTTCCGACAGTATACCATTTGCCGGGGAAGGATCACAAGAAAGAAGAGCAAGGAATAAGGAATGATGAATTGTGAATTATGAATTGCAGCACGGGGATTCTCCCCGTGCTGCTCAGTTTCTTCTCCGGTCGATGCCGGCGGTGCGGTAGTATTCGGCCTTGGCGGCGTACATGCCTTCGTCGGATTCCCTCAGCATTTCGCTGATGGACTTCTGGTGGTTCTCCGAAAAGCTGTAGCCGATGGCGCAGCTGTACGGCGTTTCGGCCACGTTCTTTTTGATGCGGTCGATCAGCTGGAGGACCTCCTCCTCGGTGCCGTGGCGGCAGATGATGAGGAACTCGTCCCCGCCGATGCGGTAGACGGACTGGCGGGACTTGGCCGCCTGCACGAAGCACAGGGCCAGGGAGACCAGCGCCTCGTCCCCGGCGGCATGGCCGTGGGTATCGTTGATGTGCTTCAGGCCGTTCATGTCAATGGACACCAGGGCGGTGATCCCCGACGGATCGATCTCCATGTCCCCGTAGCAGGCCTGGCGGTTGAGCAGGTCCGTGAGGGAATCCTTCTTGGTCAGGTTCAGCACGGAGAACAGGTAATAGGTAAACAGCCCGATGGCGATGGTGGTGCAGAAGATATGGGAATAAACGGGGCCGAAGATAAAGGGCAGGAAGACGCCGCTGCCCAGGGCAAAGGCGAAATAGGCGATGGGGATCAGCTCAATGGACTGCTTGTTGCTGCGCTTGTACAGGGTGTAGACCAGCACGGAACCGTAGGTGCCCGGCACGATGAAGGGGAGCAGCCCCAGCGGGCCGCGGACGAAGGTGCCGTCCTCCTCAAAACGGAAGACCCAGCCGTTCCAGATGGAAAGGAAGCAGATCACCGCCAGGATGCAGGCGGGAATGAAAAGGGTCTTGCGCAGCTTTTTCACCAGGGTATAGAGGATCAGGGCGTCCACGAAGGGCATGGCGCTGTAGCGGACGGCGGTCAGGTACGGCCGGCCTTTCCAGACGATGCCGTGCTCGCTGAGGTAAAACTCAAAGAACACCACAACGGAAAGCAGCAGCACCGAGGCGATCAGCAGGCACATGCGGTTGGAAAAGGTTTTATCCAGGAAGGCGGTGGTTCGGAGCGAGACCAAAAAGGCCAGTGATATAAGAATCAGTGACCAGTTCTGGATAAAGTAGTCTCTTGCCATTAACACGAAGCCATTCCCCCGCAAAAGATGGTAGGTGAAACAGGGACTGGGAAATCAGGTGAATGTAATTCTTTTACAAATATTGTATGATCCTCTTTTTAATTTGCATATACTATATCATACAAGTTGAGGTTTGAAAAGGTTTTGTAATCGTTTTCTTTCGTACTTTTTCTGATTTTGGAGAACGACGGCGATGGGGAGGAATGTGACAAAGGGACAGTGTCGTCGCACAGGCGACGACAAATTAACAATTAACAATTAACAATGAACAATTATTTTGTCTGCGGCGGGGAGATAGCGATTAGTGGAGGTTGTGGAGAAGAACGTGACAAAGGGACAGACC
>R26__coassemble_652_pt1 | contig 20371 bp, 17 predicted proteins | sample R26__metabat2_high_PE_047 | metagenome-assembled genome bin R26
GTTTCTCGGTTTCCACACCTCCGGATTCATGGGACACAGAAGCCGGAATACTCATTCTGAAACAGGTGGGCAAAGGAAGTGAACTGGCAGGAGTCGAGACAGTTTTTCGTACAGGCTGGATTGTCGGAGTTGGTCAAACGCTACTGGCGGGCGTAGCTGCGTATGGAGCTTACCGGCTTGGGAAATGGGGCTATGAAAAGGTCAGGGAATACATAGGAAAAAGCGACTATATTACGGCCTGTGGAGAAGTAGTTTGAGGTGGAATATATGCCGAGACATAGGCAGATGCCAGGTATGACCTATCAAATTGTCTCGCAGAATGCGCAGCAGGCGTTGATGGAATATACATACTATTGTCCATATTGCATGCGAAAATCAACTGTCAGATCGGTTGTACATCCATCTGATTATGATCGTCTGGAAACTGGCGGATTCTTTGATAGCCTGATATGCAGTGAGTGTGGGCAAACGGCAGATGTGCGGTTCTGGAAAACGATGAAGATTGAATGAAGGAGGTAGAAACCATGAGCAGATATGCCATGTGCCCTGAGTGTGGCCATCGTATGAGGCGCGTGCTGGATTCCTGGGGCAACTGGGACGGCGAAACTTATTGCTGCGATTACTGCATAGGCGATGACTATGAAGAAGCTGATGATGACGGCGAAGGCCTGAGCGTATATGATGCAGCATTAATCTGGGCTTCCAATGGCAAAGATGAAGATTACACATTTGGCTATTCTGAAGATGAATTGGAAGACGCTCTTTCATAAGACAAACCAATCAAAATAAGGAGGCAATCATCATGAAGAAGATTCTGGTACTCGTTCTGACACTGGCACTTGCTATCGGGAACACTTGCGCTTGCCTGGCTGAAAGCCCGATCGACTTTTCCGGTTATTCACTTGAGGAACTTCTTGAGATCAGAGAAAACTTGACAAATGAAATCTCAAGCCGTCCCGGTGGAGAGAAAATGGTCTTGGGCTCTGGTCAGTATAAAATCGGAGACGATCTTCCTGCGGGCGTCTATACCTTTAAGTTCGTGCAGAACGGCGACAGCGATGTTTCGCGAACTGAATATTACGTCTACGAAAACGAATCTATGTACAAATATGATATCGATCGTTTGTGGCTTGGCGATATGCCCAGAGTGGAGGGCTCACTTAAGGGCGATGGCGAGACAAGAATCAGCTTATATCCGGGAGAATATCTGAGTCTCCGGTATAATGGCGCAGAAATTGCCAGAGTTGGAAATGGATCTGAGCGCGGGAACTATGATGTTCCGTCAGGAACAAGCATCCCCAAAGGCAACTATACCATCGGTGAGGAGATCCCTGCGGGAACATATAAGATCTACTTCGGCGGTTCAACCACTTCTCGTGTGCGCGTCTTCCAGGATGCCGATGAAGCAAGCAATACCTTCAACAAGGGTAAAGAGACAATCCTTGACTGGAACAACACTGAAGGAACCGTTACGCTTACTGATGGCAACATCCTGCGGGTAGAATATACGCCAATCATCATGACGAAGGGCGGAGGATTCACTTTTGACTGATTCATATTATTGCCTGCAGATGATGCCCTAACACACCCTCAAAGAAAGACGCTGGGAATAGCTTTCCCGGCGTTTTTTGCTTAGCGACAGCCCAGGTTAGAGCGCCGGCCGATCGGTATTGGTATAACAGGCCTTCCCAGACTTCTGAATATAATGATCAAAGTCGTGAAATATTCTCCAGCACACCAGTTTTTCTCGCGATTCTTATAACTCCCTCATCTGTAATCCCTTCCAAGTATCGCTGAGTAATCGAAACACTCTCGTGACCTAAAAGCCTTGAAAGCGTGTATAGATCAATCCCGTTCTTTAGGTTCAGATGGGCGAATGTGTGACGGCAAGTATGAGGAGAAACCCTAATCTCTTTGCTGATGCCAACAGCATCAGCGGCTTTTTTCAGCATTTTTGCAACAGCTTCTGCTGTAAGCTTTTTTCCAGTACGTGACAGGAAGAATTCCTTATCATGTAGTACGTTCTGAAAATAGGATTCACGAGCCCTGCTGTACCTGAGCAGGGCTTTTTCCAAGAAAGGAGAAACAGGGACAACTCTTTCCTTAGCTCCTTTGCCATAGATCATGATGCTGTCTTCGTGAATCTGCGATTCTATCATTTCCATCAGTTCACTAAGGCGAACGCCGGTATCGAACATCAAAGCGATCATCGCCCGGTTTCTTATATCGACAAATGATTGGCCGCTATAAAAATCGATCATGTCCAGGATATTCTTTTCGGTGAAGGTGCGGAGCTTCAGCTTTGGTAGCTTCATGTTCCTGATTCGCTTCGCTGGAGATACCTTAATGTACCCTTCAGTCTCCAGATAGGTGAAAAAGGGTTTGAAAACCTTGAGTAGATCATTAATGTATTGTGGCTTCCTGCCAGCATCATCCATCTTGGCCATAAAGCTCTTAATATGTGCCGGTTTCACATCTTCGATGTTCAGGACTGAAAACTCACTGGAGAGGTAGTTTTCAAGATACCGCAGTTGTTTGGTATAGTTGCCAATTGTTTTGGGTGACAAGTGCCGTACCTTACAGTCAAGTTCAAATTCTTTGGAAGCATCGCGAAATGTCATGAATGTCGCCTCCGGATCTGGTAGTGAGATAAGCATTTTTCTATTCTACCAGCGGGGATGGAAGCTGCAACTCTGTCGTTTGGCGAAATGGTATTGTAAACAGGTTAGTTATTCTACCGTGCATACTCTCATGATGACTCTGGCTGTGTATGCTGATTGGCCAATAAAATTGACAACAGAATACTGTGTGATAAAATATAAATATCATAGGCTAGCACTGATGAACCTACTATCAGGTATCACAGGCAAGTCTGTGATATTTGTTTTTTTGGAGGGTGTATTCGATCGTAGACAATTTTGCAAGGACTTCAACGTTAAGAAGGAAAGAAAGTACACCGAAGCGTCAATATAAGAATCTTATCTTGTTACATCAGATTCAATGTGGAAAAGTATCGAGAATGACCTACGGAGAAAGCGGGCAAGGCAAAAATGAATGAAATAGATCAATTCGTAGAACATGTAATGGAAACGATTGCTTCAAGACGCATTGATAAGGAAGCATTAAAAAAGAAATTGATATCAAACTGGAGTGAACTGGATAAAAGAGGAGAAAAACTATTGAAGGAAATGAAAGAAATACTCAAAGACGCAGGAGCGACAGAAACTCAGATAGAATGGGGAATCAATTTGCCTACCTGGAGAAAAGAAAAAAGAATGCGTGAACTGGAGACAGAACTTAAGGATGTGCTTGTTGAGATGACCGCAGTCAAAGGTGCGGAAGAGGCTCTGAAAAGAATGAAAGACAAGGGCATATAGAATAACGGTGAGTAATAATAGAAAATGCAAGGTCCAGCACCCTACGGGAGTCTCTTTAACTGCTCTTATGTTGCGATCTGCATGTACTGCTCGATGTGAACGTTTTGCCGGACAGGCACTCTTTCTATAAAACAGAAATCGGTGTGGCTTAAGTGCTGGAGTTGGTGTATAACAATTGGGTGGCATTGAGAAAGCCACCCCGAAAATTTTTTTTTAAAAAGCGGGAGAAATCCATATGTCCTCTCGTCAGTAATGGTGAAGGAGGTGGTCGGCGATGGAACGTGCTGAGGTACCCAGCATGAACCGCGAACAGAGACTCAGCCGATGGATCGAAGATTATTCAGATTCGATCATGCGGACTTGCTATCTCTATCTGTCCGATCAGGGCCAGGCCGAAGATGCGACCCAGGATACCTGGGTCAAAGCCTGGAAACACATGAGTGATTTTGAGCGTCAAGGCATCGCCAATGAGAAGGCATGGCTTTTACGCATAGCGATCAACACCTGCAAGGACTACAGGCGTTCTGCCTGGTTCCGTCACGTTGACCGGGCCAGAGCATTGGATGAACTGCCGCCGCAGCTGGTGAGCGTGGAACCGGAGGATCATTCCCTCACCCTGATGGTGATGGATCTGCCGGACAGATTGAAGCAAGTCATACTTCTTTATTACTATCAGGGTCTTACGATGCTGGAAACAGCCGAGGCATTGGGCACGTCACAGACGACTGTGCACCGCAGGCTGAAAAAAGCTGAAGAGTTCCTGAAGGTCTCGCTTGAAGGGGGTGTGGAAAATGAAGGATAAGAAATTGGAAGAAAGAATTCAGCACTCGCTGAACGCGGAGCTTTCCGGCCTGCGCACAACCTCCTATCAGCGCGATCAGTTTTTCGAAAACGCAACAGGAGGATATAAAGTGAAGAAAAAGATTTCCGTGGTTGCAATATTGGTTGCTGCTCTCATGCTGATTACAGTAACGGCACTGGCAGTGGCGTTGCTAAGTGGAAAACAGGCAGTTAAAGAAGTTCTTGTACCCATTGCCACTCAATCAGAGGAAGAAGTATGGACTCATGACGAACTTGATATGATCAGTCGGCAGCTTGCAGACCAAGGCTTTACTGTGACAGATGATATTCGGCAGAAGCTGAGTGCAACCGATCCTCTCTATAAGGAGCAGCTCCTGCGTCTCTTCATGAAGATGGATTATGGAGAAATTCCTGCATCCTGGCCATTGGAAGAGCAAGCATGGTATGATGAACTCCTCGTAGAATTAGGATTGAAAGACGATAGGTCTCGTGTGCTTCCAGAGGGCGATGAGATTGATGAAAACAAAGCCTTAGAAATCGCCCAAAACTATGTTTTCCAGAAATGGAATGTTGATGTCGCTAATAGCGAACAATATCTGCTAAGAGTTCAATATATGATCACTACGGATGATAACAATCAACCTGTGAAACAATGGGATATCACCTACGAAAGCACATCATATGATGCGAGTTATGTGATTTCCCTGACGCCAGACGGACATGTGGTCGAGGATGAATGTTATTCAATTGAAATGGAGTCTCCAAGAGAATCAGGCGAACAAACTTCTGTTGATGCCAATGAAGATGTAATGATTCTTATGTGGCAGGACGATTTCTATACGGTTGAAAGTCTGGCTGCGTTTTCAGACCGATTTGGAGAACAAATATTATCATATGAGAACAATTGGGAGCAGACGAGGGTGTTAAAAGCTATGTTGGAAATTCCTTATGCACTCCCAAGCAGCAGTGAGATCAGCCCAGAAGCTGCAATGGCCAAAGCTGAAGAATTGGCAATAGCAAATGGTTGGACGAATGACCAGCTTAAACTGTGCAGACGTGCAATTTCATACCGCAAATATCCAGGGGAAGGCCCTTATTATCGAATCTGTTTCAAACTGAATGACGGCCCGGTGAATCGCGCTGCATTTTATCAGGGAGAGATGCCGTTCGGCATTGTGATATGCTTAAATCCTTTGACCGGGGATACCATTCGTATTCAAACCTTGGAGCAGCTTGACGACTTTGAACGATACCCAGAATTTCCAGATCCTCATGATACAATAAAAAACAAAGGAAATGGATAAATATTTGAAAGCGCAAAAGGAGTGTTCCGATAATGAGGAAATTCATTACCGTATCTTAAATAAGTCTCCAAAATGCTTAGTCAGGCAAAAAATCTCCCATGAGGCTCATCACCCCATGGGAGTTCGTGTTTCACGGCGCTTATGCCGCGATCCGCTTTATGGAGGGACAAAACACAGATCTGGAATACTAGAAGCGTCTTGGAAAATATGCAATGAATATTCATTCATGACTGGGCAGTCATTTGACGCATTACGGGGATAAATGATGATGATTTCATCACGTCCAGCTAACGATTTGGCGGTAGATGTGAAAGTCGAACACGCCACCTTTGTTAGCTGTGCTAACACCCAGCTAACAGCACTGGGGGAAAACGGGGGTATTTTGAAGGGAAATGCGAACAGTGAAAAACGTTAGAAACCCAGCAATGGCAAGGCTTAAAGGCACTTCAGGGAACAGCAAAGGCGAACACTTTTTCGATCTCCTAAGCGGCAGGCCGTGGGTTCGAATCCCGCCGGGTGTGCCATCTAAAACCGGTTGCCCTTTATGGGTAACCGGTTTTAGATTGATCTGCCGAGCAGATCAGAACACACGGCGGTCTCGAATATCCGCAATCTCAATCGTCGCAGAAAACCTCGCGAGGACGCTTCGGCTCTCTGCTCGTTTCGATTGACTCACTCAGTGCACTTTTTCCTTCGGAAAATGCCCCACCGGGGCACCGTTTCCTTCGTTCCCCGCCGGGTGTGCGGAAGATCCGTCAGGAGCAACAGAGCGTTGAAAACCTGACGGATTTTTCTTTTCCCCATTCTAATTTCATTTTTTGACGATTAGCCAATTTCTAATATTTTGCCAATAATTCTAACCGAAAATTAGAACAGATTTCTAATCGGTTCTAATCAAGGCGGAATGATAGAAGATCCTCCAACATCCGGGGATGCCAATATACGGGTCGGAGCGTCAGTGTTAGTGATGTCATTGCCCTGAGAATGAATGAAAAAGCTGCTTGCTATTTCGTGGAGCCATGCCTGCCACTTTTGTTAGAAAACCAGCTTTTTCTACTTACCGACAGTAAGGCGGAAGGTCAAATATACCACACCGGGATTTGAAACAGATTATCTCTGAGCATTCCAGGAGCAGGACAGGTACAGATAATGGCTCCGGTTCCGCGCTTTTTTTCACTTACTTTGTCGAGGACGGGAAAAGCAGAAGCTTCATCAGCGCTTACTTTTGTCCCTTGTTTGATTTCGATTGGGTAGAGGACCCCATTTTCTTCAATAATCAGATCAATCTCGCTCTCGACTTCGACGGTTTCGCCATTCTTTTTGACCTTTTTCTTGTCGCGGCCCCTGTAATAGGACACACAATAACGATAATCAATTCCTCTGTTGGAATAGGACTTTAGAATTTCTGAAATGACAAAGGTTTCGAAGAATGCGCCACTCATAGCTCCATTTGCCAATGTGTCAGGTGTAAGCCAGCGGGTAAGATATGCTGCAAGCCCGGTATCACGGAAATAAACCTTAGGACTCTTGATCGCACGGTTCAGCACACTTGGCGTATATGCCTCAAGCAGATAAACAATCCCGGAAGCTTCCAGAATGGACATCCACGCCTTTACTGTCGTTTGATCCTTGCCGATCTCATCAGCGATTTTGCTGTAGTTGACAATCTGTCCGGTCCGCGCAGCAACGGCGACCATGAAGCGTCTGAAATCATTCAGATCCTGGACGGCTGTCAGTTTACGCACATCTCTTTCCAGATAGGTTTTCACATAACTGGAGAAAAACATGCTCCATTCTACTTCTGGATTTTGCAGTGCGGGATACCCGCCTCGATGAATTTTCTCCCAGATATTCGTTGGCAGGGTGACGCTTTGACTGCGCTCTTTGATGTAATCCATCGTGGGAACGAAAGGAAGAGCGAAAGAGTCACCATCAATCTCGCGCTGGGACAAGGGTGCGAGTTCAATAATACTGACTCTCCCTGCCAGCGATTCCGAGGCTTTCTCCATCAGTTGAAGAGGCTGTGAACCAGACAGACAGAATTGAGCATTTTCATCTGACATATCACATGCAATTTTGATGTAGCGAAATAGTTCCGGCGCTCTCTGAACTTCATCATAGATGACGGGCGGTGGGTTGAGCATCATGAACATATTAGGATTGCTGATTGCCTGTTCCTCAATAAAAGGATCGTCAATGAGCACATACTTTTTGTCGGGAAACAGCTCTTTTATCATTTTTGTTTTCCCGGTTTGCCGCGCTCCGGTAACGAGGATGCTTTTGAATGTTTTGTCAGAATGCAAGACGATATCTTCGATGGCTCTTTTAATGTAATCCATATCAGTCCCTCGCTTTCGACAAATCTGGGATCAGATCCCGGATCTGCCATCATTATATCATCGCACTAATATAAGCGCAAGAGACAATATCGATAAATCTGGGATTGAATCCCAGATTTGTCGTTCGCCACGCGGCTTCTATTATTCTCGGTGAGGTAATTTTGTGCCGCCTATCGTGTTTAATATGAAACCATATTTATCCACAGAAACACCGTCATTGAAAAACATTAGCTGATCACCTCTGTGTAATTGCCCTGATATATAAACGCAAAAAAACAGGCTGCCTCACTTCTGACATAAGGCAGCCCGTGGTTTATATCGGATCACATCTTATCTGAAGATCAGATTCGGCAGGAAGGTTACGATTTCCGGGAAGAGGGTAAAGAGAACACACAGCAGCACCATTGCCGGCAGATACCGGATCGCCTCTTTGGTCACCACGCTGACCGGAAGTTTTGCCACCCCTGCCACAACAAACAGGCATATACCGAATGGTGGTGTGATAATACCGATCATCAGGCCGAATACCATCAGCACGCCGAAATAAACCATGTCCACACCGAAGCTGCGCATGATGGGCATCATAACCGGTGCGCAGATCAGCACGCCTGAACTGGTGTCAATAAAGCATCCCAGAATCAGGAACACAACCACGCACAGGCCGACAACCAGCCGGACATCCAGTACGCCGATATAGGTGCTCACCAGGTTGTTGACCATGGTGGACAGTCCTTCATAGGTAAGGATCCAGGTGAAAAGGCTGGCGGATGTCATGATAATGAACAGCGGGCCGCAGCCGGTTGCCGTCGCTTTCAGTGTCTTCCAGAGGTTTTTGAGTGTTACTTTTCTGTAGCAGATGCCCAGAATCAGGGAATACCACACAGCCAGCACTGCCGCCTCCGTAGACGTGCAGATACCGGAGATGATGGAACCCATGATGATCACAAAAGTGAACAGCGAAGGCAGCGCGCGCAGGAAGCTCTTCAGGATCATTTTCCCGGGAACGATTGTGGAGGGCCACGCCTTGCCATCCTTGGAGAAATGAGCCCGCAGCCATACGTTGATGCACAGCGCGCCGCAGATGCAAATGCCAGGCAGGACGCCTGCCACAAACATCTTTGCAACAGAGATGTTACCGAGGGTACCGACCATAACCATTGCCGCGCTCGGCGGTATGATTGGTCCGATGATACTGGAAGCTGCAGTGATACCGGCAGAGAATCCGGCATCATAGCCCCCGCGCTTCATCATGTTCATTTCCACCACGCCCAGACCACCGGCATCCGCAATGGCGCTGCCGGACATGGACGCGAACAGTGCGGATGTTACGGCGTTGGCATATGCCATACCGCCGCGGAAACGTCCAAGCAGGGCCGTTACAAAGGTGAACAGCCGGTCCGTGATACCGCAGGTGTCCATCAGCCGTCCGACAAGCATAAAACCGGGCAGGCACAGCAGTGTGAATGAATTCAGATAGCCCAGCATGTTGGTCGCCATCATGGTCGGATTCACACCGGTATGGATCAGCCAGAACACGGCAGGCAGTCCCAATGCATACATAACAGGAAATCCGGCGAACAGGAAGATAAAGAATAAGATCAGGATCAATGCCATTCCGCTGCTCATTTCTTTCCCCCCTCTTCTTCCGTGACGTCATCCATGAACTGGTTCACGCTGGCAAGCGCCTCTGCACGGCGCCGGTCTTCTTCCTCCGCGGCTTCCTTTTCGCGCAGTTTCTGGCGCTCCTCCCAGCAGTTGTAGCCGGGAACAAGCTCATTGAGGAAATCCAGCAGGATGGCCAGAATCATGTAGATGGACATGATAATCATCGGCAGATAGTAAACTTTTCGGGAAATCTCCAGCGCCGGGGTAATCAGCCGGACCGAAGGATACAGCTTGATCAGAGCGTAGGAGATAACAACCAGAAATACAATTTCCATGATGCGGACAATCCAGGACTGAATCTTCTTCGCCACACCCTTCAGATTCTGTGAGAGGAAGTCCGCGACTACATGAGTCTTGCTGACCGTTGCGAGGCCGGCAGTAAAATATGCGAGCCAGACAAGCATGATACAGCAAATCTCCTCTGTCCATGACAGCGAATTGTTGAACACATAGCGGGAAACAATCCCCAGTGTGACAACAATAATGGTTACAGCCAGAATGAAGGCAGCGATGACTTCCAGTACATCATACGTAATCATCTGCACCTTATTCATTGCTTTCACGAATTTCTTCATAGGCTGAATCTTTACCTCCCAGCTTTCCGAGACTCCGGGAAAAGCGTCCGGCGGCATGGTCCGCCGCCGGACCGGATCATTGAATCAGGGAATTTGCTTCATTCGTCAGATTCGGGGCAGGCCATTACTTGCTGTTGCGAACGCCTTCCACCACAGCCAGAACCTGGTCAAACAGTCCGGCATCCCATACGCCGTCTTTTTCCTGCTGATAACCGTGTGCAAAGGTGATCTCAGCCCAGCGGGCCGCTTCTTCGGGAGAGAGTGTAATGGTCTGGACACCGGCTGCCTCCCAGTTGGCCTTGTTGGTTTCCAGAGCTTCATAGGACAGTTCGGAATAATAGTCACCGGCATCCTTGGCGGCCTGAGCAATCAGATCGCGCTGTGCCTCGGTCAGGCCGGTTTCATACAGGTCATTGTTCATGTAGACATACATTGAGTCAGCGCCTGCGTTCAGCTCCAGCACATAATTGGCGGGCTCATAGAATCCCATGGTCCAGATGGCGTCCTCGGTGCACCATACAGCATCGATAACACCCTGCTGCATGGAGATCAAAGTTTCGTTATAGGCAACGGGGGTCGCGTTGAAACCGAGGGAATTGAACATTGCGGTGGTGGAGGCAACCGGAGGTACGCGGAGCTTCACGCCCTTGCAGTCTTCCAGGGTCTCAATCTTGTTCTTGGAAGCAATCGCGGTGCCGTTACGGAACCAGTTGTTGGTCAGGATCTTCACGTTGGTGGATTTGGTGAACTTCTCTTCCCACTTCGCATACACGTCGCTGGCCATTACAGCAGCAAGCTCCTCACGGCTGCGGGTGCAGAAGAGGATGGACATGGCGCCGGTGTTGATACCGAAGGAACCCATCAGGTTCGCTTCAAGGAACAGGTCCAGGGAGCCCTGGCCCAGCATTTCCATCTGGTCAACGGAAGCGCCCAGCTGGCTGTTGGGGAACAGGTCGATGGTGATTGCGCCGCCGGAGCGCTCAGCAACCTGGTCGCAGAACCATTTGGCAGACTTTGTGGAAATGTCTTCAGGCGCACCGCTGGTTCCCATGCGGAGCTTCTTTGCGGGGCCGAAATCGCCTTCCGCGACAGCGCCGCAGGCTGCAGTCACCAGGGCAAGCGTAAGCAGCAGGCAGAAAACTTTCATGATACGGTTCATTGTTGGATCCTCCTTAAAAAAATTTATTTTCATGCCCCTTCTCCGGAACATAAGTTATGGAAAACGTGTGTCAGGCGCGTCAGTCCTTCGGAATGACCAGCGCGGACAGAAGCGCCATCAGGGAAACAGGAACAAAAACGAGGAAAGATGCGTCAAATCCGATTACCGTGATCAGCTTCCCGAAGATCAGCGAACTCAGTGCAAGCCCGCCTGTCGTGGCCGTGGCAATCATGGATACGGCAATCGGTGTGTACCGCCGGTTCAGGCACAGACGCGGCACGGCGGAATTACAGATCACAACCATAGCCGCGGGAATCCCGCTCAGTGCCGTCACAGCAAAGAGAGGAAGCGCGCTGTTGAATACCACAATCAATGCCCGTAATGCCGTCTGCAGCAGCGCGATCAGGATATACACCCGGCACGGCCCGAATTTCCTGCCCAGCGGTCCGCCTGTCATGGCAGCGATAACGCCGAGCACCGTGCATCCGAACATCATGTTGCCTGCTTCGGCCTCACTGAAGCCTTTCACGCTTTTGAGATACAGTGCGGTGTAGTTCAGGGCGGCGCCGGCGCTGATCATGCAGAACAGCACGCCGGCAGTCATAACCCAGAAGCGCCAATCCTTCAGCGGAAAGGGAGAATCGCCGGCATTGTCTGAAACATCCCCCGCAGCCCGCCCCGAAAGGCCTGCAGCAAAGTGCTTCTCTTCGCCTTTGATCCACAGGGCTGTCCAGACCAGGAGGATGATACCGGTCGGAATCAGAAATACACTCCAGACGGATGTAAAGCCGGTATTGATTACCAGCGTCGGCAGCAACAGGAAAACCAGTCCTTGCCCGGCTGTCTGGGCTGAATTGATCACACCGATCCGCATGGCATATTCATCCGGGGTATAGACAGCCTGCATCACACTGGGTGCAGTCACCATCATCAATGTGTTTCCGAGTCCCAGCACTGCCTGCGAGACAAACACTCCCCGGTAGTCCGGTGCCTTCAGTGCGACGGCGAGCCCAAGCATGCTCAGGATCAGTGCGACAGTCATGGAGCAGCAATATCCGATACGCATCACCAGGAACCCGGCCAGCATGGTGGCAAGCAGCGCCACGAACGACGGCACTGACATCAGCACACCCAGCTTTGCCTCATCTGCGCCAAGGAACTCCATTGCTGAAGCCAGCACCGGCTGCAGACGGTACGTGGCGATACCGGAAAGTGTGTAGGTCAGAAACAGCAGCAGGAAGATCATTCCGCGCGGGAGACCTGCCGTGTTGCGGCCTTCAGGCAAATTGCGCATAGTCACCTTTCAGCAGTTCATCAATCAGTTTCCGCCAGGTTTTGTCCGGGAAAACGGTATAAGCCATTTCCAGGTACCGGCGGCAGTTTTCCATGTCTTTCAGGTAGTAATACTGTCTCGCAATCCGGTAGTATGCGGTTGCTTTTACAGACGGTTTTCCGGTTTTCTGTGACGAAGCGGTCAGTTTGTCAATATAATCGGCTTTCCTGTACAGATAGATATCTGTTACCTGCCTGGCCTCTGTTGCATACTTTGCGTGACGTTTGTATTTGCTGAAAGCGCTGCATACCTGCTCTGCGATTTCCGGGTCCTTTTCCTGCACGGCGAAATTCAGTGCCTTGTTATGGAAAGCGATGAAATCCCTTTCCTTCATCGGGGTTGACAAAAGCTCCTGAATCAGTTCCCGCGCTTCTTTCCGCCTGTCAAAATGCAGGTCGGAATCCAGTTCCCGAATCTTCAGTTCATATTCGTGATAAATCTTTTTCCCGGCTGGGGACTGCAGGTGTTTTCTGCATTCCTCCGGGGTTCCTTTCTGCAGCAGATACTGAAACTCTCTGTCGAAAGCCTGTTTTCGCTGGAACCTGTAGAGGTATATGACCGTGTAGGCGAAAATGGCAAGGATCAGCAGAACATAACGGTTCTCATGGATAAATGCTCTCATGCTGTCCGCCTCCTCCGGTCTCACGTCACAGGTTCTGTAAAAGCAAGGTGCTCTCTGCCGGATTTTTCAACCCGGCAGAGAGTCATCATATTAATGGACGCCTTCCAGAATTGCGCCCTGGCCGCGCAGGATATCCTGCATTTCCTTCACATATTTATCATCTTCGATCTGGCGGGGGGTAACACCGTGCTTCACGCACAGCGCGGCCGCAACACCGGCAGCCTGGCCGGTCACAACCGTCTGCATCAGGAAGCGCATGTAAGCGCCGCGGTCCGTGCTCACGTGCTTACCGGCCACCAGCATGTTCTCCACCTTCAGCGGAACCATGCAGCGGTACGGAATATCATTGGTGCCGCCCTTAGGAGGCCTGCCGGCCACTGCACCGTTGCCCAGGGTAATAGTCTCGTTGGTTGCCACATGAATGGCACCGGCCGGGAACTGGTTCTTGCCGATGCAGTCATAGAACCGCCTGCCTTCCACAACATCGGAAGCAGTGATCTTGTAATCGCCCATAATCCGGCGGCCTTCACGCAGTCTCAGTTCCACGCCGATGCGGCTCAGATAGGCATTCTCAAAGCCGGGCATATACTTGCGGAAGAATTTCAGCGCGATAATACACTGATGGCGGCATTCGATTTCAGCCTTGGTCAGATCCCAGGCATCGCAGCTCCAGATGTTCGGAACCTGGCTGCTGTGCTGCATGTGGGCCTGGATTTCGCCGCCTTCACGGGGCATCAGGAAGAAACCGACACCGGAATAGGGATGCCAGTCACCGTTCTTCAGCGCTTCATCCATGATCTTCCAGAAGCCGCGCAGATCGCCGTAATCCATGATATTGGTGACCTTCCGCATAATCTCATAGTGCTCTTCCCGGGAACGGGGCGGATAGTCGCCGCAGGATCCCTCTTCGGGACCGGAATAAAGAATCTGATCGGGATTTTCATGAACATACTCGATCATTTTGTCCCAGTTGACGCCGCCCATGGTGAAACAGATCGTCTGGGGTTCGCATTCCTCACGCGGGAGCAGTTCATAGTCACAGCCGGCGCGGACTGCGATGTCGCCTTCACCGGTGCAGTCGATCACAACTTTTGCTTCAATGACGATACGGCCGTTGGCGTTCTCAACAACAACGCCGTTCACTTTGTCGCCGTCCTTCTGCACATCCACCACCAGCGTGTGGAGCAGCAGATCCACACCCGCCTCGGTCATGACCTCAAAAATTTCCAGTCCCCACCAGTCGGGATCGACATAGGAGAAAGTATAGGCGGAATGAGTGCGATATTCGTTCAGGTCGTGTTTATACGCATGGCCTTCCTTCAGCAGACGGGCGTGCATTTCCTCAGCAAATCCTGCGATGACCTGTTCATCATATCCGTTGAAGAGGTTGGCATAGGAGAATCCGGGAGGTCCGGACACGTTCATCTGTCCGCCCAGTGCGCCGTTGCGTTCAATCAGCAGGGTCTTGGCGCCACCGCGGGCTGCCGCCACCGCCGCCGCGGTACCGGAAGTTCCGCCGCCGCAGACAACCACATCATACTTGACATCATGCTTGACTTCAGTAGCCATATAACACACTCCTTATATAGTATTTCATTATTTACCGTGTATTCCGCCGTGTCTGTACCGGGTCAGCGCTTGAAATCCTTGATGGATTTTGCGATCGTGCCGTCCGGCAGACGCAGCGCTTCGACGCAGCCTTCGCTGTGCAGCGCCCAGGGCAGGATGATACCGTCGTGGCCGCCGCGGCCGCCGATGGTAACTACTTCAACATCCTTGGGGGTACGAGTTACAGGCAGCGGATGACGGTTGGCCCATTCCGCGGGACGGACAGGCTTCAGGCCACGGTCGCGTACCATCGCGTTGTCATGGTATACATACTGATGAATGTGCTCCTGAATCATTTCTTTGGTGTATCCGGCACGTTTCAGCATCTGGGCATGGTCGGGAACCAGGCACAGGACCAGTGGTCCGGGCATGTATGCGTTGTTGGAGCCCAGGGTCGTGCAGCAGTGGGTCAGGGTATCCAGCACATCCCCGCCGGTCATGGACAGGAAGTCAATCACATCGTGGATCGGTTCTGCCTTCATCAGGTACACCGTGGTCGTGGCCGAATCATAATGATCTTCGTTGATCATATTCCACTGGGCCATGGAAGGCTCTTCAGCGAAACAATAGGTGAATTCAGCCTGGGAAGCGATACAGTCAAGGTCGCACACGCCGGGAACGCTGCGCAGCACGTTCATGATGACCAGGTTGATAGCGCGGCCGATGGTGGCGTTTTCAGGCCAGCCCGGGCCCTGGCATCCCTGCTTGCCCGAAATTCCGATTTCCTGGGCAATGGGGCCGGACACAATGCACAGATTTCCGCCGGGGTGAGAAGTGGTGACTGACTGGTTGAAGTTATACAGCGGGCTGTTCAGGGCCTTGAAGGCGGCAACCAGTACCGGCATCGCGTGCGGTTTGCAGCCGGCCATGACGGCAGCCACAGCCACGTCCTTCACTGTAATTTCTTTGCCAGAGGGACCGGAGGGATCAACCAGCTTGGTATCTTCCGGCCAGGGGCAGTACTCCAGCATGGCTTCATAGCGGCGGCGGGTCGGCGGAATAATCGGCAGACCGTCGCAGATATGTTCAGCATTGAAGTAGTCCATGACTTCTTCCATATATGCGCCGGGTTCCGCAGCCTTGGTGCTGTCGAACTCAGGAACAAAGGGAAGCAGACCGTCCTTTGCAGGGGCGATCCGGTCCATCTTCAGGTCAATATGGGCCAGTTTTTTCAGTTCCTCACCGTTGGCTGTCAGGGAGCCGAGGATGTAATCCCATTTCTTGTCCACCTCTGCAGCCACTTCTTCCACGGTGCTGGCCTGCATGATATCCACGGAGCACATGCACAGGTTGCCTGCACGGTACACGCCGACACCTTCGGTAATCGCCGTTCCGGGAGGTGCGGTCATATAAAGGGTGGGTTTATGTTCATTCTCTTCAAAAGCGATGGAAAGCACCGTTGTGGAAGAAGAGGTACCCATATCGCCGAACGCTGTAATGACAACGTCCGGTTTATACTCTTCCACCAGGCGGTGGGCAAGCTCTGCCAGTTTGGCCGCATTCTTGCCGCGGACTGTTTCCACATATTCAAACCAGTTGCTGTCGTCGCAGCCGATCTCACGGAGACGTTCCTTAATGCGGGTAAATACGGTATAATAGTTGCAGAAGCCGAGCTTGGTATTGTTGTAGAACAAGATCCGGGCCTTTTTTAACTCTTCCAGAGAAGGACGCGGAGAAAGGGCAATTACTTTCCGTTCCTGATAACCTCTGGGATCTAACAGTCTGCTGACTTCGCTCATGCGATTCCCTCCTCATGCATATTCAGCTGTATTGCCGGCTTAGACGTCATTACACCGGCTTTTCTGTTTTGAGTATAACCGTTCGGATTTTGGAAAGCAATTCAGATTGAGAGGAGTACCCATTCCAAAATGGAATAGCTGTCGCTTTGTTTTTACTTTTTAACCATTATTTACATTTTTCCGCTTGCCAAACACTCGTTTTTGTATTGCGTCCCACATACATTTTGGTTTATAATAACAGCCGACGCTGAAAAAAACGCATAAAAAAACAGAGTTTTTTCACATTCAGGCCTCATTTTTCCCTGACGGAGGTGAAATCCGAACCCATGAAAATTGAACGCCTTTTATGCTTTCAGGCCGCGTCCAAATACAAAAGCTTTTCCAAGGCTGCAGATCACCTGTATATCTCCCAGTCCTCGCTGTCAAAGAACATCCATGCGCTGGAAGAGGAACTCGGCGGAGACCTCTTTATCCGGAAAAACAACAACAACATTACCCTGTCCCCCTTCGGGGAGTTCCTGTCAAATGACATCAACAACCTCATTGAGGATTATAACCAGCTCAAGGCATCCGCGGACAGCTACCGGATTAATCACCTGAGGCGGCTGAACATCTGCACGCCGCTGAATGTTGCCCACAACGGCATTCTGACTCCGCTGACGGAGTTTGAATTCTCCCAGAGCAACTTCTTTATCGAAACGCTGGAGCGGCAGCATTCGGCCCTCCGCCAGGAAATGGCCATGCATCATGTGGACATCTGTTTCGGATATTACGAACTGCTGAAACACCAGCCCGATTACAAGGCCTATCCGCTGTTTCTGGATCCCCTCGTCCTTGTGACCACCCGGGAGGTGGCTGCTCAGCGCAACTGGACCGGAAAGCTGAGCATTCCTTCCCTTCGGGACGTCCCCTTCTGTTTTCCTCGTGAAGATATGGAAATCTTCACCTTCCTGAAGGATGTCTGCCGGCACAGCGGATTCATTCCCCAGCTGACCCACTCCGACGTGCGTCTTGGAACAATCCGCCAGTATATCAGCATCGGTATGCGGTGCACCCTCCAGTTCGAAAGCATTTCCAGATCCAAATTCCACGGGGATCAGTTTGTCTTTTTCCCGCTGGAAAACTCTCCCACGCTGACCTATTCCATGTACGTGGAAAATACGCAGCAGAAAAAGGCAAAGACAAACCTGGTAGAATACATGCTGAAGTGGTTCGAGGACAAACGCAGCGTTTTCAACACCTCCCCGGACTACAGAAAGGAATAGCCATCCATGCAGCAACAGCCGGATACTTCCCTCTATACCGCCTCCATGGCCTATACCGAAGAGACGCTGCATACCTTTACCGCAATGCAGTATAATCTGTTCCGGAAAAAGCAGAAATATATTGCTGCCGGAATTGCGTTTATACTGATCGTCACGGGCCTCGTCCTCGGCGTGACCAGCTGGAAAGGCGTGCTTCCGCTGCTGATCGGATGTGTGGTCATCACCAATCTGCTCACAGTCCCGAAGCATATCGCGAACCGCCTGCTTGCCCGGTTCAACGGCAGACTGCCGTCACTGAACTACCGGTTCCACCCGGACCGGATGGACGTCAGCACCTCCGGTGTTCCTGTCCATTACAAGTCACTGCTCCGAATGGAGGACGACAAAAAATACCTTTATCTGTTCGTGTCTGAAGAAAACGGTTATATGATTGACAAATCATCGGTTGAGGGAGAGGACGGCTACGCAGGGCTTGCCCGGCTTCTTGAGAGCCAAACCGGAAAAACCGTACACCGGTATTCCTCCCTGTTTTCCGTCTCTCTTCTTTCCCTGCTGAAGGATCTGCGCTCCGGCCGTTCATAGCCCGGACTCCTTGCGGCGTCTTCGTGTTTCTGTTTCGGAATACCACCCATCCTGAAATTGAATTGTCTTTTCCCTGTCCGGCGCATAAACTGAGAATAGAGGAATCCAGCTAAGGATGTATTCCTGAAAAAACACATAACTTAACAGACGTCAGGAAAGGAGCCTAACATGAGCGGATATGATGTAAACTATGACGTGATTGTATGCGGCGGAGGAACTTCCGGCTTCAGCGCAGCAATTCAGGCTGCGCGCGGCGGTGCCAATGTTCTGCTGATTGAGCGGACCGGCTGCCTGGGCGGTCAGCTGACAGTATCCGGACCTCCCGGATTCGCTTACGCACGTCTGTTCAACTGCTACGGCCAGCAGGACAGCAAGGGAATCATCGAGGAAACCCATAACAGACTTTACCGGGCTGGTCATGCTCTGCCCCACCTGCGGCCCAAGCACCGTGTCGGAGCTGCCTATACCTTCTCCTATATCGATCCGGAATGGTGGGTACTGATGGCTTTTGACATGTGCGAGGAGGAAGGCGTCAATCTGCTGCTGGACGCGCTGGTGGTCGGTGCCATCACAGAAAACAACACCGTAAAAGGTGTTGTTGTGGAAGACTGCAGCGGACGTCATGAAATCTTCGGCAAGATCGTCATCGACTGTACCGGTGAAGGTTACTTCTCCACCTATGCGGGCTGTGAAATGTATATGTCGCCGGTGAATGTCCTTGAACCGCATACAATCTGCTTTACTGCCGACGGTGTGGATTGGGACAAGCTCCTCAAATATGTGAACCGCCATCCGGACCAGTTCAATTACGGCCAGCTGCTCAATCCCAATGCTCCCATCACCCTGGAACAAATCATGGAAGCTTACCGTAATGCCATCGATCCGATGGAACTGGGCGAGCTGATGGGCTTTAATGATCTGCGCGAAGTCGCCCTGGCCAATGGTGACTGGCATCCCTATTCCGGCGCCGGGTTCTTCCTGATGCCCAAGGAGGGCGGAAAGGTTCTGGCTCATTTCCAGCACTCCTCACAGTGGGATAATACATCGCCTTACGACGCATGGGCTATGACACGCTGCCATATTGAATGCCGCAAGCAGATTGAAATTGCCTGGCGCTTCTTTAAAAATTATGTGCCGGGCTTTGAAAACGCCTATATCGTCAAAATGGGTACTGAGCTTCGCATTCGTGAAGGCGCCATGATCGTCGGCGATTATGTGCTGACCGGCGAGGATATCGGCAGAACCTGCCGTTTTGATGACAGCATCGGTCTTTCTTCCTTCCCGGCCGGCGCGTTCCACACCACCAACGTAAACACGCTGAACGCCATCGGTAAGAACAACGGTGCCGAGACAAAGCGCTATCCGAAGGGATCCTATGAGATTCCGTACCGGATCCTTGTACCAAAGAAGATTGACAACCTGCTTGTGGCAGGCAAATGTGTCAGCACTGACAGAAACGGCCATATGCGTTTTGTTGCCCAGACCTTTGTCACCGGTCAGGCCGCCGGTGCTGCTGCTGCGCTGGCAGTCAAAAAGAACTGCACACCCCGCGACATCGAAGGCTGCGTAGGCGAACTGCAGGATATCCTCAAGGCAAGCGGTGCCGTCGTTTTCGCCAAGGATCTTCAGTAAGACTCACAGCAGATTTTCAGACAATTTAACCGCACAGAAAAAAGCCGGTTTTCAGCCGGCTTTTCAGACCGTCAACAAAGCCCCTATTTTCGAGAAAAAGATAGGGGCTTTGTCATGCAATCGATTGGGGGGGGGCAGAGGAAGAGACGATATCCTCAGGCCATAACCAGCCTTTTAATGTTCTGAGCAGCGGCGGTCAGGAAACACTGTTCCCGCATGTTCTTAATTCCAAGCATACGGGCAAAGCGTAAGCCATGGTTTTCTTTGGCTTCCGCAAAAGATCTTTCAATCGTCTGTTTTCTCCAGGAGTAGATCCTGTTACCAGTGCTTTTCGGTGCTTGTTGGCTTTCGCTTTTATATGGGTTGAGTC
>R26__coassemble_680_pt1 | contig 19691 bp, 13 predicted proteins | sample R26__metabat2_high_PE_047 | metagenome-assembled genome bin R26
CCAGAGATAACTGTCAAAGGAGCCTTCCGTCACATATCGGTAAATATGTACGTCCGGATTCATATTGCCCTGACGGACAATCCGTCCGGCGCGCTGCTCCAGATCTCCAGGCCGCCACGGGCAGTCCAGGTCATGGGAAGCGATCAGGCGATCCTGTACATTGGTGCCGGCTCCCATTTTGGCGGTACTGCCCATGAGAACACGCACCTGACCGGAACGGACTTTAGCGAAAAGCTCTTTTTTCTTCACTTCTGTGTCCGCGTCATGGATGAAAGCGATCTCTTCCGGAGGAATCCCGCGGGCAATCAGCTTATCCCGGATATCCTCATATACGGAGAAGTCATTATTCTTCTCCGCGCTGAACAGGCTGCCTGTGACTTCCTGTTCTTCCGGCGGAAGATCTCCGAAATCATCGTCCTGTACCACTGCGGCTGCCCTTGATTCAGGCTGTTCTTCGCCTTTCTCTTTCGCCGGTTCCTTACCAGCTTTTCCTTTGGGAGTGGAAATATCGCAGAAGATCAGCTGGGTCAGCTTTTCCGGCGCACCTTCCTGCCAGATGCGAAAAACATTATTCACACAGGCGTTCACCTTACTGCCCGGATCATCCGGAAGCAGAGGATTGATCAGCCTTTGATCCAAGCCAAGCTTTCTGCCGTCACTGGTAATCTTCAGCATATTGTCGACCCGGGGATCAACGCTGCCGCCATGAATACGGGACGCACGGTCTGACAATTCCTGGATCATTGCTTTCTGGTGTTCCGTCGGATGGGCGACCACGGTTTCGTAATGTGCTTCCGGGGTAGGCAGGTGCAGCTGATCCGCGGTTTTGATATCCGCGATCTCCTTGAACATGGTCATCAGTTCCGGAAGATTGAAGAATTTCGCAAAACGGGTACGGGCACGATAGCCAGTGCCTTCCGGAGCCAGTTCAATCGCGGTGACGGTTTCGCCGAAGGTGGAAGCCCAGCAGTCGAAATGCGTCATGTTGTTTCTTTTCAGCGTTCCGTACTGGAGATACCGCTGCATAGTGTACAGTTCCGTCATGGAATTGGTCACTGGAGTGCCGGTAGCGAAGATCACACCACGTCCGCCGGTGATTTCATCCATATATCGGCATTTCAGGAACATATCCGTGGATTTCTGTGCTTCACTGGTTGAAAGGCCGGCTACATTCCGCATTTTGGTGGTCAGAAACAGATTCTTATGACTGTGGGCTTCATCTACAAACAGGCGGTCAACACCCAGCTGCTCAAAGGTGACCACATCATCCTTCTTTTCCTGTGCCTGAAGCTTTCTGAGCCTGCCTTCCAGCTGCTTTTTGGTTCTTTCCAGCTGTTTGATGCTGAACTGTTCGCCCCGGCTCATTTTCAGTTCCTGGATTCCGCTGGTCAGCTCGTCAATCTGTTCCCTGAGTAGGCGTTCCTGCCGCTCCTGGGAAACCGGAATCCGTTCAAACTGGCTGTGGCCGATAATGACAGCATCATAATCGCCGGTGGCAATTCTGGCACAGAACTTCTTGCGGTTGGCTTTTTCAAAATCCTTCTTGGTCGTAACCAGGATTTTTGCGGAAGGATACAGCCTCAGAAATTCCGCTGCCCACTGTTCTGTCAGATGATTGGGCACAACGAACATGCTTTTCTGGCATAGTCCCAGACGCTTGCTTTCCATCGCCGCACCGGTCATTTCAAAGGTCTTGCCGGCACCCACCTGATGGGCCAGCAGGGTATTACCGCCGTACAGGATGTGCGCGATGGCGTTCCTCTGATGCTCCCGCAACACGATCTCCGGATTCATGCCGGAAAAAGTGATATGGCTGCCGTCATATTCCCGGGTACGGATGGAATTGAACAGTTCATTGTAACGCTTCACCAGCGTTTCCCGCCGCTGCGGATCTTTCCAGATCCAGTCCCGGAAGGCATCCTTCAGGGCCTGCTGTTTCTGCTGCGCCAGGGTAGTCTCTTTCTGATTCAGCACCCGACGTTCTTTCCCGTCCGCATCCTGTACGGTATCATAAACACGGACATCCCGCAAATTCAGCGTGTCCTCCAGGATTCTCAGGCCATTCGCCCGGCCCGTGCCATAAGTGATATTGACCGGCACATTGCTGTAGGAAGGTACATTTTTTCCATTGATATGCCATTCAGCGGTATATTCGGAAAACTGGACCTGTACCGCTCGCCGCTGATAAAAAGGGATTTCCAGCGCTTCTTCCATGAACTGCTGGATGACCTGCTTCTCCAGCCAGGTCGCGCCCAGACGCACGTCAATTTCCGAGGCGTCCAGATCCTTGGGCTGGGCTGCCTTCAGGGCGGCTACATTGGTATCAAAAGCTGGGGAAAGTTCCGCGGCGTCTTCCGCTTCCCGGAGTTTCTGCCGGACATTGCCGGACAGATATTCATCCGCGGTGACAAAACGGTATTGTCCGTTTTCATCCGCGGGACCGGGAATCTGAAAAATTACGCCGGTCAGGTCATTGATGATATCTTCTTCGCCCTTTCCGGTCAGTTCAGCCATATACGGAAGATCTACCCGGGCTTTTTCCGCGATGGAAACCGCCAGGGCTTCCACTGCCGTGTCCACATGCTCGATCACATGCTGCTGCCGGATCGTCCGTTTGGTGAACATGTCCGCTTTCCGTTCCAATTCACCATTTTCATTCAGGATTTCCAGAGAACAGAGCAGATAGTAGGAGGAATCATCGCTAAAGGCCAGCGAATTAGCGCGGCTGTTGATCAGGCCGAACTTTGCGGTATAATCGTCATACCGCTGATTCAGTTCCGCTTGCAGCGCATGTATCGTTTCCTCGCTGTCATCATTCAGCTGGGCATCCATAAGGCGATGGACGCAATCCCGCAGGACTACCATGCCTTTGACCCTTTCCTGCGCGGTCGCATTCAGTTCCGGACGGACCATCACAGAGTTTTCCCGGTAATATACCTTGTCGTTTACAATGGTATAGGAGAAATTCTTGACATCGGGATCAGCGGGAATACTTTCCTGAATCGCTTCTCCGTCTGCCAGATCGGGCATTTCCACCGCATGGTATTCTCCGGTAATGCTCCGGACAGCCGAGGCCAGCTGTTCTGACAGATCAGCTCCTTCGAGCGGAAGGCAGGCAGTTTCCTGTTTACTGCCGTACATGCTGTCATCCCAGGCCATGGTACCCAGCACCATTTCCGGATGATCGGCGAAATAGCTGTTGATCGGAATACCGTCTTCTGTCAGACCGAGATGAACCCAATCCGGTTCGATATCTATTGGCTGTTCACGCTTCTGCAGGAACAGGATATCACTGGTGACTTCCGTGCCGGCATTCGCCTTAAAAGCGTTATTCGGCAGACGGATCGCGCCGAGCAATTCAGCCCGCTGTGCAATGTACTTCCGTACTTCCGGGGATTGTTTGTCCATGGTGCCTTTAGAAGTGATAAAGGCTATGATACCGCCTGGACGTACCTGATCCAGCGCTTTGGCAAAGAAATAATCGTGAATCAGGAAGTTATGCTTGTCAAACCGCTTGTCTGACAGCTTATAGGAGCCAAAGGGCACATTGCCGATGGCCAGGTCAAAGAAATCCCTGCGATCTGTTTTTTCAAAGCCGGTCACTGCGATATCCGCCTGCGGATAGAGCTGTCTGGCGATTCTGCCGGTGATGCTGTCCAGTTCAACACCATACAGGCGGCTGTTTTCCATGCTTTCCGGCAGCAGTCCGAAGAAATTGCCCACGCCGCAGGACGGTTCCAGAATGTTTCCGGTAAGGAATCCCATCTGTTCCACCGCTTCATACATGGCACGGATCACAGTTGGGGATGTGAAATGCGCGTTCAGGGTGGAAGCCCTTGCCATTTCATATTCTTCATCTGTCAGCAGGGTTTTCAGTTCCCTGTATTCTTCATCCCAGGCAGCGTTGCGTTCGTCAAATGCCTGCGGGATACCGCCCCAACCGACATAGCGGGAAAGGATCTCCTGTTCTTCCGGGGTGGCCTGCCGGTTTTCCGATTCAATAGCCTTCAAGGTACGAATCGCCGCAATATTGTTGGCAAACTTGGCTTTCTGGCCGCCTTCTCCCAGATGATCGTCTGTGATCCGGAAGTTTTCAGCCGGCTGTGCCGGTATGGTTATCGTATTTTCTGTTTCTTCCGGCGCTGCTTCAACTGGTATCTGTTCCTCTCTGTTGATCCGATACTTGCTGTTCCGTTCGTCCCGGGCAAGCATCCATTCCAGAGATTCCTTGCTTTCAGCCCGCAGAATCGGATATAGAAACGCCGGATCGCTGAAACCGACATCGAAAACCCCGACTTCCTCCACAATAAATTCCCGGCCATCCATATACACAGAATCACCGGGACGCAAATTCCAGGAGAATTGAGTTGTTTCACGTTCTCTGGGAGACAGATCAATCGTGATTTCCCGCATAGCCGGAATCCCGTCATGTTCGGGGATCAGCCTTTCTCCGGGACGAAGTGGCGGTGCCAGCTCAGGAACTGCTGCCTGCACCTCACCATTCACAATCCCATTTCGCTCCAGCTTTTCACGGATTGCCACAGGATCAATATCGTCAAAGCGTTCCTGCTCTTCTTCGGTATAGAATTCATTATTCCATACGAGTCTGTCCAGCGTGCTGGCTGCGTCAGTCCAGGAGACTTCACGAGGTTCATCGTTCACTGTGGCCGGAAGAGCAGGGAGATCTCCACCGAACATTTCACGCAGGCGTTCCGCGATTTCTTCTGTGCTGTGGCCTTCCCGGACATATCGTGCGATGGCATGCTTGCTCTGGATATCACCGTTCCATTCCCGGAGAGTTCTTTCGATATCCATCTGGGTAATGATATGATTCGTGGAAACGTATCCATGCGGCTCAGGATTGACAGCCGGCGGATAATGCATCCTGGGCTGCGGCAGCGGCATTTCTTCTCCGGCAAAGTCTCTCCGCATTTCATCAAAGCGCTGCTGTTCCTGTGGGGTGAGATAAGTGCCGTTTTCCATCATGGAACGAATATGCCGTTCCACGACATGCCAGCGCAGCGTCAGTTCCTCGTTGGTTTTCCACCTGCGGAACTGCATCCCGCGGGAGTTGTAATCAATGAAACCGCTGCTTCCATCCAGGAAGGTGTGGCTGTGCCCACCGACTCCGTATTCATTGCTCAGAAAGACCCGGGCATCTACGGGTGTCGGATTCTGCGCGTACAGGGCGGCAATCCGGAGCTTTCCTCCCTCGAAACCGCTGCCTCTGCGGAGCACATTGTCGATTTCCTCGTCAGAAAGAGAAAGCACGGGGCGTTCTGTTCGCTCCGTGCTGATCGGTTGGTGGACGCTGATTGCGTCCACGGCTTTGATTTGCTGTTCTTCGCTGGGAAACAGGGATAGCTGTTCGACTTGCTCGCTTACGCGTAGATCAGTTCCTCCAGGATGATCTCCTCGGCCTGTGCCTTCAGGACGTTCATCTGGCCCACCCAGGCTATCTGATCGTTCGCCTTCAGCTCTTCCGTCACTCCGCTCCTCAGCGCCATCTCCGGGATCATCTGTTCCAGTCTCCGGTTCGCGCTCTCCTGAACCTCCAGCAGATGGTTCTGCAACTGTCCGTTCAGCAGGAGCTTGTTGAACAGGATCGGCCGGTGCTCCTTCAGGTACTGCTTCCGCATCCTCCCGTACTTCATCAAGGGCTGTGTCTCTGTCGTTCCCAGCGTTACGTTCGGGATCAGATAATCCCCGCTGTGCTGATACTGAATCTCGCTCATTTTCAAAGCTCCTTTCTGTGTTCCTGACTGTTCTTTCAATCTTCCTGAGCACCTGTTCACTGATCTGGCTGACAGCCGTTCCCAGCGCGGTGATAGCTTCCGGTGTATTCCAGTCGAACACACTCATGAAATCCTCATGGGTGAAGGCCGCGTCCGGTTCCATTCCGCACCGGGACATCAGGGCGTAGGAGATGCTGACAGCCGCCGCGTTCCTGAAGGAAGCTCCTACGTTGAACTCATCGTATCCTTCCAGATAGGAACCGTCAACGATGTCGATGACATCCTTCTTATTTTCTTCCCAGTATTCCCGGGAGAGGTTCGCGGCAATACGCTGGAGCTGATCCACGAGGGCAGGATCGTTTGCGTCAAAGCTGTTTTCCAGTGCGGCGTGAACAGCATCCACATGCCGTTCTCCCAATGTCCAGAGATAGGGAGTCAGAGAATTTTTCCGGGTACCGGTATCCGAAACATCAAAGACATAGCGGATACGCGGGATATCCCCGGACTGATCAATCAGGGCAATGCCCTTTGATCCGCGCCGGACGTACCGGCGCATGGTATTGTTCCATAACTGATAGTCCGCGCAGGCTGTCGCATCAGGACGCTGCGCATAAATCATGAGCTGTTCATGGAAAGGATACTTGTAGAGCCGGGCAGCGGTCTGCAGGAATGCTGTCCATTCCTGATAACTGCCCGTGATTTTTCTTGTTGTATCCTCTGCCATCTGAACATAGGCTAAAGCGTTCGCAGGCAATGAAAACGAGCCTCCTTCTTCAATTGTAATGAGATTTGTCTTATAGAAAACGGGCTTGCAGGTTTCCCAACAAGCCCATCTGAAAGTTTTTCAGCCGTTAGCCGTTATCCAACGGCATTTTCTGAATCACTTTGTTCAGTTTCTGATCAAATGTCCTGATTTCGTCCCCATCCACAAAGTGATAGCCCGCAAGCAGGCAGTCGACAAAATCAAGCTTCGTTTCTCCAAACAATCTGAATGCATATGCGATCGCAGCTTTATGCGGAAGAGCCACCTCCTGAATAAATGCACTGAGCGTGTCCGCAATTTCCTTTCTTTCTGTTTCATACACGCCCTGCAGAACATATACCACCTCAGCAAGCACTTCGGCGGTTGTCTGTGCGCCGGAGAGAATGATCTCTTTTGCTTGTTGCGACATTTCAGGATGATCTTCCAGCAGATACCGAAGAATTACATTTGCGTCAATGATCGGCATGCTTTGCCACCATCGCTTTCCCAAACGCTGTTTTCTCTCTTTCCATCAGCGTAGGATTGGCATAACGGGAAAGCGCGCCAAAAGTCCTTCCGCGTGCTTCCGAGGGAGTAAAAGGCATTCCCTGTTCACGAATACTCTGAACCGCAAAGATTCTGACTGCTTCCGCAAATGTCGTTCCAAGACTGCGATAGAGCATTTCAACCTGCTCTTTGATATCTTCATCCATACGTACCTGATAAACTGCTTGCTTTGCCATCTTTGGCACCTCCTTGCACCACGATTGTAGTGCATTTGTCAGTGGCTGTCAAGATGATTTTGCTCAGAGTAACTATGCCAGATGATTTTGCTCAGAGTAACTATGCCCCATGCCAGCCTGACCGGATGGTTTCTTTTTACAGAATAATTTTTCGGTGAATAATCTTTCAGTAAATTTGCTATTATAGTTTCAGCATGAATCCGTCAACATAGAAATTCAGCCAGCATTGCTTTCACGGCATTATATTGATAGTTTGTCATGCCAGAGAGCTTGCGTATCAGTAGTTCTGTTTTCTCCCGTAGTTCTGATTCATCCTCTGTAGTCACCGAAAGCATATTCATGAGATTTCCAATCAGCCATTCCCGTTTGCTGTCATAGTAAATCGTCAGTAGCATGATTTCGTCATCTGAGAATTCCGGCATATGTCCCTCCGTCACCGTTCCAGACCGGCTTTCCGGCTTCCGTGCTCGTTACGCATGCGACTGTTATGCTTCTCTACAGCCAGCCGGAGCTGTTCCCTGAGTGGAAGCCTTGTATCCGGTTTCTTTTCAGGCTTCTTTTCTTCTTTGGCCGGATTGACGCCGTTGTTCCCGATAATCCCGTCAATCATGTCATAATCATCTTCCATGCTGATCTCCGCGCTGTGCAGCAGATTATCCGGAAAGAAATCCTTCACTTCCCGGAATCCGTAAGTATCTACGTAATGACAGGAAATACGTCCGGACTGCCTGAGCACAATAATATCGCTCATGGAGAGGCTGTGACCGGTAAAGTCTGCAGGATGATTCAAATTGAAGCGGGCATAGAGTTCTTCCAGAATCGCAATCTGCTCTTTTGCAGCAGGCTGAAGTGTTCCGGTGTATACCAGGTCATAATTACCGTGGTCAACCTTCCAGCCTTTCTTTTCCACCTGTGCCATGGAAGCAAATCGCAGATCACGGGTGGAGGAATCCTGCTTCAGCTGAAATATCGCATAACCGTCACCCGGACTTTTTACAAAGGCTTCATCGTTCATGACGTCATCACCCCCGCTGTACCCGGTTCTTTTTCCGGGAAAAAGAGCCTGAAGCGGGCACGGCCTTCTTCATCTGTCTCCAGAACAATGGTTGCGGCATAGGTTTTTCCGCTTTTCTGAGAAAACAAATCGTTTGCTTCCAGTTGTCGGTTCTTCAGCAGTTCTGTCACCAGCTCCTTGGTAATGGCTTTTTTCTTGCCGGTAAAGAACCGATTGTCTTTCCAGATTGCAAACCGACACAGGCGGTTTTCACAGAAAAAGCCTTTCTGCCGCTCAATCACCGGCGCGTCGCAGACCGGACATTTTCCGACATTCGCGTTCGCGGATGGGAAAAACCAGTTTCCATCCGATACAGGCTTCACTGTTTCCACCAGTTCACGGATCATTTTCTCTGTCTGCATCAGGAAAGAGCGGGAACTGTCTTCACCATGTTCGATGGCCTTCAGGCGCTGCTCCCATTCAGCTGTCATTTGTGGAGACTTCAGGATCGCGGGAACCACAGTAATCAGTGCTTTCCCTTTGTCTGTCGGAAGCAGATTCCGCTGCTTTCCGGCTCCCTGCCGGATCAGCAGCTTTGCCTGCACCAGTTTTTCCAGAATGCCGGCACGTGTCGCCGGAGTGCCAAGACCTTTCCGCTCCACGTCCTCCGGCATGTCTTCCACACCGGCTGTTTCCATTGACGCCAGCAGCGTATCCTCGGTAAAGTGTCTGGGCGGCGTGGTTTCACCCTCTTTGACAGAAGAAAGGCAGGGATAGATTCTCTGGCCTTCATGGACCTCCTGGATATTATATTCCCGCTCTTTGGGCGGTTCATCTTCATCCTTCTTCTGCTTCAGGCTCTGCGTATACAGTTCATAGGCCAGCTTCCAGCCAACCTGCGTGATTGTTTTTCCTTTTCCCGTAAAGCGATATCCTTCACATTCCACGGTGGCAACCGTTTCGTAATATTCGTGCGCGGCGCTGGTAGCACAGATCAGGCGGTTGCAGATCAGGCCAAGCAGCACCTTCTCCTGTGCCGGAATATCTCCCCAGGGCAAGGTGGGCATAGCTTTCGTTGGGATGATCGCGTGATGATCACTGACCTTTGCGTTGTTGATGACCTGCCGCACATCGGTTGTTATGGCCATACCGCAGATATATGGAAAACAGTTTGCCACCAGCGGCACCAATCCTTCGGTGCTGAGTTCCATTTCTTCCGTCAGGTACTGACTGTCCGTCCGGGGATAGGTGATCAGCTTCTTCTCATACAGAGCCTGCGCGTAATCCAGCGTCTGCTGTGCCGTAAATCCGAAGATCCGGTTGGCATCCCGCTGCAGCGTGGTCAGGTCATACAGTTTCGGCGGGTTTTCCTTCTTTTCTTTCCTTTGTACGCTGATGACCCGGGCTTCCTTCATGGAACATGCCGCAGCGATCTTCCTGGCTTCTTCCGGAGAAGGAAGGCGTTCTCCGACTGCCGGAAAGCCGCAGCTGAGCTGAACGGTATAGAACTTTTCCGATCTGAAATCCTCAATGGCTTTTTCCCGATCCACGACCATCGACAGGGTAGGCGTCATCACCCGGCCTACGTTCAGCGTCTGGGAATACACCAGAGAAAACAGCCGGCTGGCATTGATACCTACCAGCCAGTCCGCCTTCTGGCGGCAAAGCGCCGCTTCATATAACAGATCATATTCACTGCTGTCATGAAGATGGTTCATTCCTTCCCGGATCGCGCCTTCCTCCAGGGAAGAGATCCACAGGCGTTTTACAGGCAGCCTGCTGCCGCTCTGGTTATATACCAGCCGGAAAATCAGTTCGCCTTCACGTCCTGCATCCGTCGCACAGATTACTTCTGTAACCCTGTGGTGGGTCAGAAGCCATTTCAGCGTCTCATACTGATCCTCTGTTTTCTTTGTGACGCTGTACTTCCAGGGGTGAGGGAGGATCGGAAGATCCTCCCCCTGCCACTTTTCATACCGCCTGTCATAGTCCTGGGGCATGGCCAGTTCCACCAGATGCCCGATGCACCAGCTGATCAGCCATTCATCGCTGAACAGATATGTCGGATGCTTCGCGTTGTTCACCCTGGTTACGCCCAGCACTTCCGCGATGGATTTCGCCACAGACGGCTTTTCCGCGATAATCAGCCGATAGGTCTGCATTTTCCCTTTCTCACCGTTCATCTTCAGCGTCCTCCCCGGATTCTTCCGTTTCTTCTTCCTCATCCTCATCGTCATCGAAACTGGATTCATCAAGCATCCTGCCGCGAGGCGCTCCTGCCTTCTTCTTTTTCAGGAAGAAAAACGCCGCGCCGCCGCCAATGGCAAGAAGGGCGACAAGCGCCAGCATAGCTGTATTGCCCTGATTCTTTTTCTCCGGTTCCGCAGGCGTCTGGGTCGGCACTGCCGTGGGCTGGGGCGGCGCAGTCGGTTCCGGCGTCACATAGATGATTTCCGGCGTAGGAGTTGCGATAATCTCCTCATCTGAAAGGACGCTCATCAGATCCCGGTCATCCACCAGGTTCAGGAAATAGGTCTCATACAGTTCATTTTCCTCGTCAATCGGTTTGTCATAATCAATGACCAAATAATAGGTCTGCCCGTTCCGGGACTGCACCGTGATGAACTGTTTATTGGTCGCCGCGGAATACAGCACATCCAGCGTTTGCATATTTCCGTTGCTGGTGAACGGCTGTCCGGGACCGATGGGTACATATTCCGTCCGGATTTCCGGTTCGGGTGTGATCACCGGTTCCGGGGTAATCACAATCACAACCGGCTCCGCTGTGGCATACGGATAATACTGATACGGATATTGTGAATAATCCGGTGTCGTGCTGGCTTCCGGCGTGACCACCGTTACCGGTTCACGGGTTGTTTCAGGCGTCGCTGTCGCGGAGCTTCCGCCTGTCGGCTTTCTGGTCGGCTTCGGCGTCGCCGTAGGCTCTGTTGTGGCAGTCGGCTGGGCGGTCGGCTTTGGTGTCGGAGTAGCTGCCACATAATACGGATTGTCCAGCACCACCGGATCGCTGAAGTTACCGGCATAGTCATAGGCGCGGATAGCCAGCTGCTTATACGTCAGCAGCACATCCTCCATCCGGACATCCAGTTTCCCGTTTTCCAGTGTGGTAAACAGCAGCCCGTTCACCTGCGCGTCGGCTGTTCCGGACTGATCGTCCAGCGCTTCCACATGCAAGAGCATATCGTTGAATCCGGCAGTCACCACCGGTGCGGTACGGTCAAAGATATTGATTTCCTTTTTCTCGTCCATGAAAACGCCGCTTTCAATGTTCAGCCGAACCGTCAGAAGAACATTGTCTGTCATTTCCAGATCCACATAGTAATAACCGTCCTGCAGGGTGAACCTGTCTTTGATCACCGTCCAGTCACCGCTGTCCAGCTTATACTGGGCCCTGGCCCAGGTGATATCCGTCAGCTGCCAGACTTTCACCCGGATATTCCGAGCTTTTGCGTTTGTCCAGCCCTTGGGAGTAACGATCTCGATTCTGAACAGCGTTTTCATATCCACCGGATCAGTAGGAGCCGGCTGCCGCGTCGGCTCTGTTGTCGGTCCTTCCGTAGGCTGTTCAGTTGGCTGTTCCGGCTTTTCAGTCGGTATATCTCCAGGACCGATCGGTCCCTCTGTCGGGATTTCCGTTGGCTCCGCGGGTTCTTCTGTCGGAGCTTCCGCTGGTTCTTCGGTCGGGCTCTCAGCAGGCTCTTCGCTTTCTTCCTCCGGTTCTTCCTCTGCCAGCGCGATTTCTACCGGATCAATCTCCGCAGCAATCAGTTCTTCCTCCGCTCCGGCATGATTCGGTTTCAGAAACCCGCCAGTGACCAGCAGCAGTACTGTCAGCAGAGCAAGAACGCCCATCATAATGGAATTAATCGTTTTCCGGTTCATCTTCAGCTTCATTTTCCTGATTCTCCTTCGTTTTCCTTGAGATCCGTTCCGCGATGATACTGGCTTGCAGTATCATCTTGTCCTTAATCATCTTCTGCAACTCCTCCAGGGAAATAGACGCGCCATGAATGACAGCCAGGTATTCCTGGTTTTCTTCCTGCACAATCCGCTCTTCCAGGCGGGCAATCCGCTCATTCAGCTTTTTTCTGTTGAGAAGGCACCGCTCCAGATCAGCGCGGTGCCTTGCCAGTCTTTCTCCATTTGTTTCATTTCGTCTGCTCATCTTTCGTATAATCTCCCGAATCCTACAATTTTGTTTTTGAAATAGGAACTGTATATTTCTCCATAAGTGCAAGGGCTTCCGCAATGGATCATCCAGCCGTCCCCAACATACAGTCCGCAGTGGGTAATGCCATCATTTCCGTCTTCGCCTTCGCCCAGCGTTCCGGTGAAAAATACAACATCCCCGGGCAGCGCTTCTTCCGCACTGATCTTCCGGCTCATGTTGTACAGGCCGGTCGCCCCGGCGTGGCCAATATTCCGTACACCGGTGGAAGTGAACACCCAGGACACGAAGCCGGAACAGTCAAAACTGGTTTCCGGTGTATAACCGCCCCAGACATATGGATAACCAATCCGCTTGTTCGCTTCCTCCAGCAGCAGCGCGAACTTGGGATCAGCGTCAATGTATTCCTGCGGGACATCCCACAGCGTCGGGTCTTTCAGCTCAGAGCAATGCTTCCCGCGGAAAATACCGTCCATGTTCCCATGGGTGGACATGTACAGTGCATACATGCCCATCTGTTCATGGCTCATGGTATATACCGGGGAATAGGACAGCTTCTTGTTTTTCAGTCTCACCGTACAGGTGGTTTCCGTATACGGTACGCTGACTTCCTCCCCATCCACGGTTTCTGTCCGGTATTTCGTCTGTGTGGTGATCGTCTCTGTTTTGACATACTGCCAGGCAAAGTATTTTTCGATAATCGGCATGGCATCGTCAATCGTCCACTGCTCACCGTTTTTTACTGCGGAAATGATCGCGATCAGCGCATACGGATCATGCCATATTTCCTGATACTCCACATCATAGTGATCATATCCCGGATGATAGCGTTCATAATGATCCAGCTCATCCTTCAGTTCCTTTTCCTTGTTGGCATAAACCCGCTCCGCGGCCCGGACATCGTCTTCTGTTGCCGGATAGGTGCCGATCACCAGCGCCTGTAAGCCGGACTCCACAATCGGCGAGCAGGCAGAAATACCCTGAATAATGAAGACCAGCATGGCTCCCAGCAGAAGCAGTACAAAACCCCGACGGTGCTTTACGACAAACTGAGTCGTCTTTTCTGTCCATTCCCGCGTTTCGCTTGCCGCCTTCCGGGCCGTTTTGTTTCCGGCTTTCTTTCCGGACTTTGCAGAACGATAGCCTTTCTGAATATCCTTTTTCTGGTATGCCTTCGACATGACATTGCTTTCGCCGGGCTTTTTCCTGTCCGCTTTCTGCTCTTTATGGTGCTGTTTTACCTGATAGATTCGTTTTCCGGCATGAAAAGCAGAGGAACCGGTCTGCTCTGTGGTATGCACCGCCCGCAGGCCGGTGTTGTCCTCTTCATACTTTGACAGTTCCTTTTCAATGGTCTCTTTGGCCGCTTTGGCTGCCGGCTTAAAGGTAAAGTCTGATAGCGTTTTTTTCTCTTCCTTCATGCGCTGCTCACCTCAGATTCCTGATTTGCGTCATCTGGGTTTTCCGGGCTTTCAGCAGTCTCTTCCTTTTTCTTTTGCTGTTCCAGTTCCCACCGGATATGCTGCTGTTCCATCCAGTCATCTTCCCGGGAGGCTACCACCAGGCAGCAGTAAAGAATAATGAGAAACATCAGGATCAGCAGCGCAAAGAGGCCGATTACCATGGTTCTTATCATGCTCATCCCTCCGTCAGCGCCGGTTTCTTTGTTTCCGCAATCCTGTCAGATGGCCTGGTACTCATAATCCTGTACAGTTCCGTATCCTTCGGGAAGTGCTCCACAAAGGGCAGAATGACATTGCCGTAGAACAGCAGTCCTTCGCCCGGACCCACGCCAGTCACATGGGTCAACTGATGGGGAGAAATGTTCAGTTTTTGCGCCAATACCTGCCGGTCTCCCGGAGCCTGGTTCAGCATGACAATATAATCCGAGTTCTCCAGAATGTTTTCGATATCCCGGCTGGCCAGCAGATCCTTTACGTTCTGCGTAATTCCGGTCGGAACACCGCCCCATTTCCGGAAGCGCTTCCAGATTTCCACGCTGTAGGTGGCTGTCTGTTCCTCCCGCAGCAGCAGATGGAATTCGTCAATGAAATACCGGGTATACTTGCCGGCATCGCGGTTCGCGGTCACCCGGCCCCAGACCTGATCCTGCACGATCAGCATGCCCAGCTTTTTCAGCTGTTTTCCCAGCTCCTTGATGTCATAACAGACAAACCGGTTATTGATGTCCACATTCGTCCGGTGATTGAACAGGTTCAGGGAACCGGAAACATAGATCTCCAGCGCGGTTGCGATCCGTTGCGCTTCCTTTTCTTCCATGTTCAGCAGCGCGTTATACAGATCTCCCAGAATCGGAAGCTTTTCCGGAACAGGATCGTTCAGGAAAGGCTGATAAACCTGCCGTACTGCACGGTCAATGACTGTTTTCTCAATTGGCTGCAATCCCTCCCGGCCGCCGACGACCAGTTCACACAGGGACAGGATAAAGTCCGATTTCAGAGAAAGCGGATTATCATCATCGCTGTAATTCAGGTTCAGATCCATCGGATTGATATAATCGTTACTGGTGGGCGAAATGCGGATTACCTGACCATTGAAGCGCGTCACCAGCGGGTGGTATTCACCCTCCGGATCACAGACCATGATATCGTCCGGCGTCATCAGGAAGACGCTGAGCATCTCCAGCTTTGCAGAAAACGACTTGCCGCTGCCCGGTGTGCCCAGAATAATACCGTTCGGGTTTTTCTGGTTCAGTCGGTCCACCATGATGATGTTGTTGCTCAGCGCGTTCACGCCGCAGTACAGAGGCCGGCCTTCCGTCTGAAACAGTTCCTGGGTGGTGAAGGGAATGAAAATCGCCACAGCGCTGGTAGTCATTTCCCGGCTGATCTCTATCGGGTTTTTCCCCAGCGGCAGGCAGGCAACCATCCCGCCTTCCTGCTGGAAATCCAGCGGAACCAGTGCGCAGTTATGCTGGGTGGCAATCGCCTTTGCCTGGTCCAGTACATTTTTCAGCTGACGCTTGCTGTCCGCTGTGTTCATAATCAGGAAAGTGAACTGGAACATGCGCTCGTTGTGGTTCATTAGATCCTGAAGCAGATCCTTTGCCGCCGCGCCGTAGGTTGCCAGATCGCTGGGGATGATATCCATGTCATATCCGCTGCGGACTGCTTTTTTCTGTTCCTCGATTTTCGTTTTGTCCAGATCGGTAATACGGCGTTTGATCGTTTTGATGACTTCCGCCTGATCCAGAGAACGTATATGCATGGAAACTACCAGGCTGCTTTCCATATCCAGGAAGTCCGCAAGAATCCGATCTTCCAGTTCCGGAGCCAGGATCTGCAGGAAGGAGACTGCCGCGTACTTTTCTCCGATCCGGAACATCCGGCTGTCCCTGAACTCAAAGCTGCTCGGCGCGATGAAGTCCTTTGTGGATAATCCTGACGGAGCCAGCCATGACCATTCAAAGCGGAAAGATTCCTGACTGTCCATATGGAACATACCGTGCATAATGGCCAGACGCTCTTTCCCGTTCAGGGAATTACAGCGCACGCCCAGATGCTTCAGGTCGTTCAGAATATGCAGTTCAATCCGTTCCAGCCGCAGCTTCGCGTTCTTATAACTGTCCGCATCCACGCCGAAGGTAATATACTTCGTTTTTGTCTGTCCGTTACTGCCCTTGGCCAGCTGGCTGCGGAGCAGATCCGCCAGTTCCTCCCGGCTGCCATCAAACTCGTCTCCCTGCGGCGGGATTACAATCCCGCGCTCAAAGATTTCCATACCGATGGACAGATCAAAAAAGGAAAACTGTACGCTGACGGTCGGATCAAAGTAATTCAGGAAGTTTCCCCAGCCGTTCAGGATCATCTGCTGATCCTCTTCCTGCGCCAGCTGATAATTGATATCCTCATACTGGATGGTCTTGGTATAGTGGCTGTCATCCACCACGCAGACTCCGTCCGGCCACATCCGCTGGTACGGAATGGTTTCCTGCGCGCTGTGCGGACCGTTGCCCTTCTGCTTATACTTTTGCATCAGCGCCGTCAGTTCTTTCTTTTCCGCGCGGGTAAGCTTTACCGGTCTTTTTTCGGCTCGTTCCGTCTGCTCCCGCTTATTTCTTTTTTCCTTTGACAATCGCTTTAACCTCCCGGTCAATCTCTGCCTGTTTTGTCAACACGGCATAGAAGTTCTGTGTCTGATAAGGCCGCTGTTTCGGATGCCTGAACCTGGCCTCAATGATGTGATGCAGGTATTTTTCCAGCGGTTCGCCGTTTCTCTCATACAGCGCAAAGAGAAAAAACGGCATCATGGAAACAATCATGATCAGCGCCGCGGCGGTTACCGGCAGCGAACCCCGAAGCAAAAAGAAAAGCGGCAGTCCAACCAGAACGCCGCTTCCGAAGCAGATCACCTGACGCTTCGTCAAATTGAAGATAAACTTTGTTTTGACCTTTGACAGGTCTTTGGGTATTGATACATATGCGATAGCGCATTCCTCCTTCCTGCGCTCAGTGCGCGGAAAACACTGCCTTTGAGAGGCTGCTGGTTTTGAACAGGGTAAAGCAGAGCAGCACAGAATATCCGATACATGTCCAGACTGCGGCAATTACATCGTCTTCTACTGAAATGGATTGCACCAGTACAGCATAGATTGCTACGCATACGATGATCAGGAAAGCCTGAAATGCCAGTGCAAACAGGCTGCGTAGATAATTTTGCCCCATATGCCCCCATTCGTGGTTAGCCATGGTTGCCAGCGGGATCGGTCCCAGGGAAGTCACCAGATATACTTCGATCATCCGTCCGTAAACAATGATGAAAATACAGACGGATAGTATCCATGAGATCATCCCCACCAGCAGCGTCTGGAACCACAGTCCGAACAGCGGACCGATATCCATTGCCTGCAGGCTGGCCTCCATGTCCGTCACCACACTGGAAACATCCAAGCTGGCTTCCGAAACAATCAGCCCTGCTGCCTGGTTGACCACGCTATGGGCTACATCAAAAATGCCCATAATGATGTTCCAGGTATTGGTCACGATCAGCACGGCAGCAAAGGTCTTAAAGACCCATTTGAAAAACATGAACGTTTCAAAATCGTGAAAGCTGTTTTTATCAATGACCATCTGAATCAGTTCGTAGGTCATGATGAAGGTCAGGATAATACCCGCAATGGGCACGATCACATTCTCCGACAGGCTTTTGATCATATTGAAAACACTGCTGTTCCATGACTGCGGTGTTGCGCCAACCGTGCCCGCCACTTCTCCGATTTTTTCATTCACACTGTCGAAAAGGCCATTCAGATTGCTCATGATGCCGCTGACCAACAATCCTTTCAGCCATTCAGTTATCTTATCCCATATAAAATTCAATCAGGGATCACCTCCAGTGATCGTCGTTTCCGTTCATCATTCGCCAGAGGCTCTGATTCACGTACTCCTGTAGCTGGGGTGGTGTTACCCGTTCTGACTTCACTCCGTTCGCCAATCACGGACACTCACCTCCACGGGCGGGGCTTCCAGAACGGAAGCCCACGCCGTCCTCTTAGTCTGAGCATCAGGCTGAAAACAAGCCGCTCAACAGGGGAACCAGTACGGTTCCGATCAGCGCCACGCCGCCACCGGCCATAAGCTGTTTGATGCCCTGGCTCTTGGCCCCGGGGTTGTCGTTCCCGTAACCTTCCATAAGGTTGATTCCACCCCAGATTCCGAGACCGGCGCCCAGCGCAATCACGAGCATCTGCAGTACATTGATGGCATTTGCAAAAAAATCCATTGTGTTATCCTCCGTATGTGTGTTTTGTTGTGATGGGTAGAAAAAAGCGCTGCCTTAAGACCACAGGGCAGCGCCATAATCCAGGGGTTCGTCTCTATCCCAATCGGTATCATCCGAATACCAGTCATCAGAATCATCCTTATCTTCTTCTACTTCATCCAGCTGCATTTCAAACACCAGTGAAGGTGCGCTCTGCTTCAGATGAAGCTCGGTCGACAGATACCGCTCGACGTCGAAGGCGTTTTGCGGATCTGCATCTGACAGGTATTTGTACCAGGGGTGCCTGGTCACATCATACTTGTCAGAAAGGAATGGGCGGACGCCACGCAGTTGCAGGATGCATTTCCCGCCATCCAGCGTAGCCAGTTCATCTACGGACATCAGCTCCTTTCCAAGTTTTTGATAATTGAGGCTATGCGAAACTTCGCGGCCGCGGGACTCACCCGTATTAAATGTGTCGATGGTTTCCCGGCCTAAAGCCTCCGTTAATTCCTTGAGGGTCGTCCGTTCCTTCCCGCCAAGGAATAAAACGCTGTCACAGTTGCCGACGATCGTATCCGCATTGTCTTTGTAGTTGGCTTTCAGCTGTGCCTGTGCCTGAAGGATCAGGCATGCGGATATTTCACGGCTTCGGATGGTGGCGATCAGCTTTTCCAGATTCGGAATCTGGCCGATATTCGCCATTTCATCAATCAGGCAGCGGACATGAACCGGTAAATGACCGCCGTATTTGTCGTCCGCCTTTTCGCACAGAAGGTTAAACATCTGGCTGTAGCACAGACTGATCAGGAAATTGAAGGTACTGTCCGTATCGGACATAATAATGAATAGCGCGGTCTTCTTATCTCCGACAGTATCCAGTGCCAGCTCGTCATAAGCGGTCAGTTCACGCAGTTCCTGGATATCGAAGGGAGCAAGCCGCGCCCCGACACTGACCAGAATGCTTTTTGCCGTTTTTCCGGCGCTTAGCTTGTATTTCTTGTATTGCCGGACCGCAAAATCTGTCGGATACTCTTCAGCAATACTGCTGAAAAGCAAATCAATCGGATTCTGGAAGCTTTCATCATCCTCCCGGACTTCCATGAGATTCAGCATATCCAGCAGGATAGAGAAGTTCTGCTCCTCTTCCGGCAGATAGTCATGCATATATCCGATCAATGCGGTGAGCAGCAGCGTTTCCGCCTTTGTCCAGAACGGATCGCCGGCCTGTCCGTCTCCTTTGGTATTCAGAATCAGGGTATTTACCAGCTTCAGGACATCTTTTTCGCTGTGAATATACAAAAACGGGTTATAGTGCATGCTTTTCCGGAAATTGATCGTATTCAGGATGCGGATCTGATATCCTTTCTTTCGCAGCAGGGAGCCGCAGCGAACGACGAGGTCGCCTTTGGGATCGGTTACGATATAGGAGCTGTGGCATTGCAGAAGATTCGCCAGGACAAAGAACCGAGTTTTGCCGCTGCCGGAACCGCCGATGACCAGCACGTTTTTATTCCGCGCATAGGCAGGATTCTTCGGCCTATTGGACATCATCAGGCATTCCGTC